>Ga0214172_1000240_pt1 | contig 28474 bp, 24 predicted proteins | sample TroBogEpilimnion_29_FD_153010 | JGI IMG/M metagenome (GOLD analysis project Ga0214172, IMG submission 153010) | Freshwater microbial communities from Trout Bog Lake, WI - 12JUL2007 epilimnion | ecosystem: Environmental > Aquatic > Freshwater > Lake > Epilimnion/Euphotic zone | place: Trout Bog...
GCTGCGTTCGACGAACCTGACCAGTTGGATGGCAATCTGGACGACGAACGCACCGGCTGACGGCTTGTTCCAATATATTGATTTGGTCGCCCCGCAGCCCAGTGCCTATTACCGGGTCCAATTCAACCCATAAACTACCATCCCCAAAGCGAACCATGAAAATCAGATTCCTCGTCTTGACCCTTGGGCTAATGGCTCTGATCGGCAGGAGCCAGAGCCTAACTGGCAGCTATACCAACAGCACCATCACAACGATTCCTGACGGCAGCCCAGTGGGTTTGATGGAGCAGTTCACAGTGAGCGGAACAGGTGGCTCCGTCAGCAATGTGCAGGTGACATTGGACATTACCGGCGGGTTTAACGGGGATTTGTATGCCTATCTGGTGGACCCGCAAGGCCAGTTAGTAGTGCTGCTGAACCGGCCTGGAGTGACGGGCAGCAATCCGTTTGGCTACGCTGATACGGGGATGAACATCACGTTGGACGGCTTGGCGACGAACAACATCCATGATTATGGAAGTGTGCCAGGCTATAGCCTGAACCGGACGACTTGGGCGGCGGACGGGCGGAACGTGAATCCACAGTCGGCAGGAAGTATTCTATACGGCGCTCCAACCACCTCGAATTTAAGCCTGTTTCAGAACACAGATGCGAACGGTGTGTGGACGTTCTTCATCGCGGACTTGGGCGCGGGCGGCGGCAGCGCCAGTTTGAATAACGTGATTCTAAACATCATGACGGTGCCGGAGCCGCAGACCCTCGCGTTGGCCTTGGTGGGTGGAGGAATGGTCTGGCTGATTGTTAGGCGAAAGGCTTAAATTGATGCGCCGTTATAATCTTTCAAAAAACGTCAAAGCCGTTTTCTCAACAAAAAGGCGCAGCTTCATATAGAAACTGCGCCCTTTATACATATCCTACTCAAGCTTTCGGAACAGCCTTTTTAGCCGCCCATCTAGCCTTGGCCGCAGCACTAATCTTGGCTTTGGCGGCTGCACTCATCACGAACTTCTTGGCAGGTTTAGGGGCAACGACAGCTTTAACCGCAACTTTAGCAGTGAGTTTGGCAGCCTTAATTTTAGCCCAGCGAGCTTTTTGAGCCGCTACGATACGAGCTTTCCCTTCAGCACTCATACCCTTTTTCTTAGCGGGTTTAGCAGTTTTAACAGCCGGTTTTGTCTTGGCGGCTTTTACCTTTGCCCATCTCGCTTTTTGAGCAGCGGCAATTTTAGCACGACCGGCCGCACTCATACCTTTTTTAGCGGGTTTGGCGGCTTGAACAGGAGCAGCTTGAGTTCCTGTGATAGCGACCAGTTGTTTTTCCAAAGCCGCGATCTGGTCCTTGAGATTGGCAGCTTTACGGAGTTGTTGGGCAGTCAGGTTTAATAAGCTCATAGTATCGCTAGTATAGACAGACCCCCTCCATTTGCAACCCCTCCCGACCCCAAGAATTCGTTATGCAGTTGGTATAATAGCAGTCAGTCTTGGCTCTTTTATACCCAACTAATTTAACGGGACGGGAGGGGTGTAGAGTGACGGTGCTCCACGATCCTCAACCCCTCCCGTCCCCTCTGCCAAATCCCGTCAAAAAGCTGGTATCATATAATGTAGCTGAGCTTGGTTTTTTATAGACCGGCCCCTCTCCCCCTCAAACCCTTAACCCCCGTCCCCTATGCACGACCTTTTCATTGATCAAATGGTTCGCAAGCTCACCCCCGTCCTCAAAGACCCTCCCCAAGCCCGCAAAATCTTAAATCGATTTTGGACAACGAAAATGGCTCTGGTCTGGGATATTCAGGACATCCATCGAGCTGCGAACGAACGTAAACGAGTTTTGACTGACCGAGAACCCACCCATCCTCACTGTGCAGGTAAGCCTGCGCGAATCGTTGCAGTTGACTTTCTGAGAATTGAGTTGTGGACAACGAGGCATCAAACGCATCGTCGAGAGCATCTGCTGTTTCCTCTCCAATACACAAAGAGTCATTGCGGTTACGGATGCGTTGTTCCCAAGGCAATTCCTCGGCCCGTATTATTTTTCTTATTAATAGTTGAGGCGCGACACGTCTTTCAACGTCAGAAAAGTCTAAGCCTGTTGTCGCCTCGGCCCGCTCAATGGTATCTCGCGCTGATTCAAAGCGATCCACGAACCTGAAACTACCCCGCATTTGGGCTTCAGTGTAAAAAATCTTATCCGCCTGATCTTTGGTCTGATCGTTGATTGTCTCACTTGCATTCGGACGAAAAACAAAAGTCGGCTTTGATGTGCCGGTGCGACGGGCAAGAAGCGATAATACAATCCACGCTTGAAGGCGGAGGCGCAGCTTCCCGGCGCTAAGAATTTCCTCCAACTGTTGTTTCGACTTCTCCAATTCTGACGGATATTTCAATGCCCATACCTCAGCCTGGGTAAGTAGCCATTGCATTTTCCAATCGTCGCCCTTAAAGGTTTCAAACAACAATGAGATGACTTCGGGGTGATATGATGTAAGTGCATTCAAACCTGTAAAAGCCGCTTCAAGCACTGTTGCGTAGCGAGAAGAAAACAGCAGTGAAAAAGACCGAGTAGCCAGTTCAATCCAAGTGTTGACGGTTGCACCTGTCGACGGCTGAACAACTGGAAGAGGCAGGGATTTGTCACCTCCACGGTCGTGGGTTTGAAAATGTTGTCCAAGTCTCTGAAATACCACTGCATCTCCGGCTCAAAATAGATGACTGAATGACCGAGACCTGAATCCCCTCCCAACATCGCAGCAAAGAAGTCGAGGTTGATGCTGACCGGAACAATTCTCAAAAACCCATCACAACTGGTCTGGCGCATTTCGAGAAACGGGCAGCCAAATCTGTTAACGGCTTCAGGAAATTTAAGCGCAAACCATTCAGAGGGCGTTTTGGGCAGCGGTTTCTCGAACAAGCTGGATTGAGGCAGATTCAGTTCAAGTCTCGTAAAAGTTTCTGGTTCCATTCTAAAAGTTGGTTTGGGTCGGGTTGCTTTGGCTGCTCTGGTTCAATACAGCGCAAAAAATTGAGTCGCCATTCAGACTCATCATGCTTTTTGCGCGCTTCCTGGATCTGGTCTAGGCGTTTGGTAAAGGGTGTGTCGGTCATAATTTGAAGGGGAAGAGCGAGGATTTGATTTTACTGACCAATTCCGATTCGAGGGGTTGACCTGTTTTCATCACTGCCACCGCCAACTCCCTTCTCTCCGATTTGTTGAGAGGCACGAACTCCAGCACTGTTTGGAGTTCGTATAACAGCACCGGATCAATTATGTCGTGAACATCTTGGCGAACTGATTGTGCATTCAGGACAGATTGCATGACGGCTCGATTAAACCCCCACTTTTCAATGTAGTTTTCGAATTGGGTGGGAGACATCAGGCCGTGGTCTTCGATCTCCTTAAAATCCTGCGCAACGGATTCGAGTAGCAAAAGTTTTTCACGAACCCTGTATTCGATCTCGGCCAATTTACTCTGGTTCATGGCGGTCTGGTTCAGTTTCGTTGTCATCCAGCTCATGGTCCGGCTCCCTCAAATCTGGCTCATCAAAAACAGACCAGGAATTGGGCTCGCTATCTTCAAAAAATGTTGGTGTCATAAAATGTTTAGCTAGGGGACAAGACACTGATTCTGATTTTGGATTTTGGTTTTGGAGCGTCTTGTCCAAACAACCCCTTTTGAAATTTTGGCGGGAACTAACTTACTATAATATTACCACAGTTAATGTGATGGCGTCAATCACATCAGGCTTAGAATAACCTTTTTCTGGCTGGTCTACGGTTGCCACACCGCCCGCCAAAACTGCTGCGATGAGTTGGTCAGGCTGTTGGTGAGGTTTAATGGGCTGGTCAAGGTGTTCGTGCTAACCAAAGTCCATGAAAGCAGGTTGGTCGAGCGCTGGATGATGTAGGGCGCACTGGACTGGCCTTGGAGCTGAAACACAAACCGGTTCGTGGCGGTCAGTGGCATGGCAACCAGTTTAGCGGGCGAAGGTGGGAGGAAAAATACGGTGGCGGAATAGGGCGGGAAGGCATAGGTAAAATTGGTGCCTGAAATGGAAAAAACTGCCTGAGCTATATCAGGCGACCCGACACCAGTTTGCGCCGCCGTATCTTGGGGAATGCCGTAGGAAAAGATTTGTCCTGTGTTGGAGGGCGTAAAACTGACCAACGCAACCTGACCGGTCAGTGTATTGACCGGATCTTTGTTAATGGCCAGAATCGTCAAAGCTCCGTCCTGTCTTCGTGTTGCATACGTCGAGAGCAGCGAATAGTCGGTGGTGGCAGTCAGGATGGTGTCGCCGGCCTGGACAAAATTGGTCAGCAGCTTTGAGGTATAAAAGGTCGGGTAATAATTGGTGCCGTCCACGATGCCGTATTCGCCGTATTGCCGCCACCCATAGAGCGACGCGCTGTTGTTGTTGGTCTCCACGCCACCGTTCCGGAAATTCCACCAATACAATCCGTTGAATTCGGTCTGCATCAACTGGGCTAGGCTATCGGCTTTGTAAAGGCCGTTGACGAGGCTCACCGACTGTTTGCCGGGGGAGGAACTGACCGAATTGTTTTCGGTGCAGACCAGTTCGATGTTGGTCCCACCCGTGCCAAAATAATCGGTTACCATCTGACGCAGATTGCTGGCGTCGGAACTCCATCCAGTGAGATTCGCCAACAAACCGGCATCGCTTTCGCTGCCGGGATTTTGCGGATAAACGTGGTGGATGAGAAAGTCCGGCGTCACCCCCAAAGCTTTCAGGGTCGTCAGCAGCACCGGCGTCCAGCCATTGTGGGAGGTGCCTTCGCGCGCGTTGTAGGCGGGATGGCTGGTGTTGTTGGCGTAGCCGTCCTCGCCCGGCGTGACAACCACGCCGATTTTGACGGTCGGGTCAACGGCCTTCATTAACGAGATGTAGCCGGCAGCACGCACAGCGTAGGTGTAGGGGTCGTGCGGCACATTGTTGCTGTCCGTTTCCCATGAACCGTATTCCTCGTTCCCAATCTCCCAATACTTGAAACCGAGGGGGGCGCTCCGACCGAGGCGAAGGAAGTTTTTACCATCATCCGTGCCCAATGGTGTGGCTGCGCGCAAAGCTGCCCAATAGCCTGCGGTGCTCCAGTTCGTGCCGAGGCTGTCCGTGCCAAGTGGAGTCGCGCTGCCCGTAGCGGCGTTGCAATAGGCTACCCAAGCCGCCGCCTCGTTCGTGTAGCCCGTGCCGTAGTTGACAGTGATCATGGTGGAAACGCTGGCGTTGGTGACGATGTGGATGAAATTGGCGAGGCTGGTGGCCCACTTCCAAGTGTTCGCATCCTGCCGGTTGTAGACCCAATGGTAATCGTCCGAGTCTGATCCGCCCGGAAAACGCAGTGAACGCGCGCCAATGGCCGCCAGTTGAGTCAGGGTGGTGGGCGTATCGAAGGCGTTGTCCCATTGCGCGGCGTTCATACCAAACCAGCGGGCATCGGCGGTGCGGACGGTCTGACCAGCATTGATGGTGAGATGCGTGATGGCCGGCCCGCTGACGCTGATGAGCTGGATGTCATCGAGATAAAAGGTCGGTTCCGCCGACCCATTGGAGTCCTGGATAGCAAACCCAGAGAAATTGGTGGTGTTCGCCACGCCCAGCGCAGACAATGGCACGATGTATTGCTGCCAAGTGTTGGCTAGGGGAGAGGCCAGATAATAGCGCGGGGACTGGGCGACCTGGGGTGAACCGAGCGTGCCATACATCTGCAGCCGCTGCCCACCGTTCGCCCCGCCATTCAACCAGAAGCTGACTGCCCCGAAACCTGAATTCGTCATGGGAGCGTGATACAACTGGATGCCGCCCCAAGCACTCGTGATGGTGGCGCTGATGGAATCTGTCCCGGAATGCACGGGTGAGGTGTTTAGGAGGTTTCGGGTGCAATAGCTGGAATCCTGCCACCCATTGACCAGAGAATCGGTGTAGATGGTCTGGTTCGTTTGCGCTTCCGCCACAAACGCTAACCCAAGGATGATTTTGAAACATCCCCGCACACCTCTAGTCAAGATTGATCTGAGCGCCATTCAAATCACCATAGCCCAAGCACGATCATTTTTCGATGGCAAAAGTGTGGATGGGGGCAAAACCGATCCACACCAATTCATCTTTTCGAAATAACTCACGCCACTTTCCTGCCACCGCTTCCATGACAGTTTGAATCTTAGGCTTGGAAAGCGTCTTTACCTTATATAGCATTTTTTATCCTGCAATCCTAAGATCGGTCTGTTTTCGCCCTCCATTCCATCCTCAACCTCACCCCCTTTCTGACATCAAGTTTCGTGATTGGATTCTTAGTGATAGGACTAAGACGATTTTTATTCCTTATATTTTCAAGAGCCATTCCTAAGTCTGTGCTCCCTATTTAATTCTTTCCTTTCCCTCTCCGCCCTAGCCTTAACTGCTCTCATCACCTCCTCTCTATCAATCTCCGGCTCTTTGCACATCTCCTCCACCACCTCCTTTCTTATACCTAGCAACAACAGACCACATCTTTTCTTAGCCCTGACCATAAAGTCGTGATTGGGCAGTTTCAGGAGGTAAAGCAAGCGTCCGATTATGGTTTCAGCGCTTAGTTCTGGTAGTTGGTTTGGTTTCATTTAGCATCTGGTCAGTTATGTTAGCCTCGAATCTAGCTGCAACATCAATCAGCTTTTCCCTAGTTTCCTCCACCAACACCAACTGATGCTTTTCTGCTTCAGTCAAAGTGTGCTGGGATCTGATGTGTTGCAGGTATTTTTCCACCTGTTTAACTTCTAATGCTGCGGCCATAATGCTTTTGACCGCCTCTAATTTCATGCTTTGCGCTCTTAGTAATCGGTTGCGCAATGTCTTTAAGTATTTATCGGATGTGTATCTTGTTCTCATATGTCGATCATGATTTGTTTCGCGCCTAATCTTCCCAGGGCTTGTGCGTGTGCTGATCTGACCAGTGATGATGTTCCCACCCCTATAGTTAATATAGGGGGTGGGATCATCCTAACTTCACGGGATTCTCCCAGATAAAATGTCTGGGAAAATGGCTGTCTGGATCGATGGGAAGATCGCTCGCATCATTCCTTGGGTTCGTCCAGGATTATGTAGTGGCCCTGGCTATTTTGGCTTAACGCATCCAACTTCAAGCCGGCTTTCATTGTCACTGGTTTGCGGGAGATGAGGATTTTGGGTTTGGTGGCAGCTCTCGGCACCGCTACCTCAAACAGCTTCTCATCCTCCACCAATTCCTTGATCAATCCGTCAGCCAGATGTTTCCCAATACTAGTGGAAACTCAAAGGTGATGCCTGTGATGATTAACGGTTCGGCTTTTAACCCCGACTCCATAGGCAGGGTCAGTCCCTTGGCCGGCAGTTTTAATTCACCCCAGAGACTTTTGCTTTGCACTATTCGAGCCCAACGTGCGCAAATGACTTCACGCTCCGCCGCCGCCGCCGCCTCAGCCGCCAACTCTGCCGGACTCTTTGGGCGGGGTTGGGGGCGAGGTGTTACGGGTAGTTGTGAGCACGCTTCTGTTGGAATTCCTTTGCTTGCCATGTATTCTATTGCTGCCTGTAAAGCATCTAATTCTTCATTCATACTAATATATTGTTCATTGTAACGGCCGCCCAAACGCCATTGGTTTGTCGGAAAAGGCAGCCGTTTAATTTCCATTCGAGTTGTGTCTCGACCCCTTTCTCAAAGTATGCCGGTTATTCGATGATGGGCCGGCTGTTTAACGAGTCAGGAATATCCTGCTCAGAATCAGCTTTAGCTTCAATCATCCTCGACACACCCAAGGGTTTCATTGCCATCTAGGTAGCCAGAGCACCGGTTTTGGATTGCGGAGAACGTATATCCACCAACCTCGTTCTCTACACGCAATCTCCTCCAGTTCTGCCACCGTTAATGTCTGATAACAGCTTTCGCTAATCAGACTTTTGTTTTTGGAATCTTGTTTTGAAAGTCGGCCTTGAAGGTTTGTGGCCGATTGATTAGATCACTAATCTTATACCAAGAAGCTATATTACCTACTAACGCGTGTCAACACTATTTATAACTTGACTTACAAACAAGAAATGCGCCGTGAACAATTAAGTCCACGGCGCAGTTGTGTCTAATCCGATTAATCAGGCTGGAAGCAAACTTCAAGCACTTCTTTGATTAGTTCCGGCGCAATGTGGGGAAGCGCATTTTGGATTTCTTCGAGACGTGCACTCCCATTCAGGACAATTATATCGCGAATCTGTATCGCAACCTCAGCCCTGACACGGCCCGTGTCGTTTAACTTGTATCTATCACCATCTTGATCCACCCAACCCAGTGACACTAAATTATCTAGTGCCAAGGCAACCTGATTGACACCTGAGTCTGCTGCAGCGGTTGAGTTGATATTGCGAATAAGCTTAGCCATATGATTTATATTGTTTGATAGTTACCGGCACCCAAACGCCATTGAATTGTCGGAAAAGGTTGCCGTTTAATTTCCATTCGAGGTGTGGCTCGATCCCTTTCGTAAAGTAGGTCGGGTAGTCGATGATGGGCAGGCTGTCTTCCAAGTCAGGAATGTTCCCGCTCGGAAACAGCTCCAGCTTTCCATCATCCCCGGCATACTTCAGGGCTTCATTGTCTTCTCGGTTGACCAAATAAACCGGGCCATCGAAGACTGCGAGGAACGTGTTTTCACCGACTTGGTTCCTGACAGCTGCGGTCTCGTCCGGTTTTTTGTGGATCAAGGCGTCCACCAATTCATCCAGCAGTCCACTGATGAACAGCGTGTAATAGCGGTCATCTTTTGGGGCCAGCCAGAAGTAGGTGGCACTTTGATCAAATTCGTTTTGCATAATTCGTGTTGCGTTGGCCGGATTGCTAGGCCTCACCCCAGCCGGCCAACTGGAATGATGCTGCACCCGTCTGCCATCAAACTGGTGGTGTTCCGTTGGGGTGTTGACTGGCGCAGGTTCACTAGTCGGATGAGGTTGTGGACCCTCGGCATTTGGGATGATGGGAATTTTGAGAACGATGAGAATTCCCATCGCCACTAGCCTCGGGCTGCGTTGCTTTATACCAGTGGTTAAACTGGAAGCGGTTCCGGCGGGGTGCTGGCTGATGCCAGTTCACTGGTCGGATGCCCGCCGTTCCCGGAATTCCCATTATTCTCACCCTTCCCAAATTCCAAGTCTGGCGCTGCCGCCGGTGCGGTCGTGGGTGCCACCGGTGCCGCTGGCGTGCCGGCATTCAGATCAGGTGCCAACGCGCGTTCACCGTCACCCTCCACCGGCCTGACCAACGGCGATGCCGGACTGGTCAGGACTGGTGGTGCTGGGCGGCTCCAGCGGCGGGTCGAGGCATTCTGCGCTGCCAAACCCTGCTGCCGAAGGTGGTTCACGATGCGGTAGAAGGTGGAGGGCGGGACGCCCTGTTGCGTCGCCAACGTTCGCCATTCCACCGTCGTAAGGGGAACCGTGCCCAGCATCGCCAGCAAACCACGGTCATTGGGATCTGCCTCGGTTGTCGCTGCCGGTAACGCCATGTCGTCGCGCACTTCCAACACCAAGCCATTGCGCCTGATGACAAAGGGCGGGAAGGCCGGGAAGTTGCGGAGAGTGGTCTCCACAACATAGTGCTCCGGCATGTCCCGATACTCGGTGACGGTGATGAGTGTGTCCAAGTCACGCGCCCAGGTTCCGCTGCCCGCCATGCGGTCGATGGCCGCCACGCGCGACGAATTCCCTTTGTTGAAGTGGTGGGTGAACATGACGGCCGCGCCCGACGCCCTGATGATGTCGTCCAGGTCGCTGCAGATTTGCGCCACCACCAAGCCCGGCCCGTCCGATTTGCTGCCCGTCGCTTTGTAGATCGGGTCGATAATGATCAAGGCGTAGCGCTCACGCTGGGCCGCCTTGATAATTTTTCGTTTCACCTCCGCGAACGTGTCTTTCGACCCACGCAGGTTCATGATGTGCAGGTCGGCCAGGTCGCTTATGCCGCGGCTTTCCTGAACCACCCTCACACGTTCACGCAGGAACGCCGGGGCCAGCTCATAACCGACATACAAAACCTTTCCTTGATAGCAGTCCCATTGCAAAAAGGGTGTGCCGCTAACCACGCTCAAAGCCAGGTCAATGGAAATGGAGGTTTTGCCGGCCTTGCTCGCCGCGGCCAACATGATTTTCCCGGTGAGATGCATGAGGCCGGGGACGAGTTCGGCGGGCGGACGAATTGATCGATCACTCAGCAAATCCGTGGCCGTTACGATGGCCGGACTGGTGCCGAGACTGACGGCAGGCAGCACGGGGCGGCGGGTGGCCGGATTGCTTATCTTACTTGCTTCGCGTGTAGCTGGTGCTTTGCGGCCGGCCTGAGAACGGCAAGGACCGCGACCAGTTGCGGCGCGATTGGTTGTTTGTTTTGGCATAATATTTTGCCGGTTAACGAATGCGGGATGCCGGAGAGGACTCCGACACCCCGCAATGAATTACGCCGCGGTGCTGGCCGCCGAGGTTTCGGTGGCGGCCTCCGCAGGTTTGGCTTTCTTCTGGGGCTTGGCGTGTTCCAACATCACCACGCCCTGTTCTTTACGTGCCTCCCACCACGGTTTATTGCTACCCGACACATACTGGAGGAAACGGAGCTTGTCGTGCGGCACCACCTTGGCTAACGCGGTGAACGTGGCCTGCGCATACAATTCCCACGCCGCCTTGTCAGTCGAAACGCGCTCCAACAACGCTGCCTGCTGTTCGTAGCCGGCCGCACGCAATGCAGCTGCCGTCCTGGTTAACGAAGGCCCGCGCACGTTGATGGGTTCAGCCCAAACGTGTTCGCATTTGGCCACGTCAATTGCTCCGATCATTTCTTGTGCGAACGCATTGTAGTCGGTTTGCGGCAGGATGGGACACACCATTGCATAGGTGCGATACCCGCTGTCCTGCAACCAGCGCAGCGTTTCAAGGCGCTTTGAAACCAAGGCCGTGCCCTTTTCAAAACTCGCCGCTAGCTTGGAATCCGGCGTCCCGGTCGAAAGGCCGAAGATCACGCGATGGCGATGTTTCGCTGCAATGTGCTCAGCGATGTAACGAACGAACGAACTTTTCGAAAGCAGGCGGATTTGCCAGTGGGTCAACTCAAGAATCGAGTTGCAAATTTCCACCGTGACTCGCGCCTGATCCATCGTCGTCGCGATGTCCACCAGCGGCGATCCGAAGATCACACGAGTGTCATTGGGATCGTTGAACTTCGGCTTGCCTTTACGATTAACCAAATGCGCGCGGACTTTTGCCGCCGCATTGCTGATTTCCACAGTCATGCGCTCCCAACGGAGCCCGTGCTCTTCGCGCAATCTCCTCAGCGTCTGATTGCTCTTCATGATGTCGGGGACATAGCAATAAGCGCACTCTGAGGTGCAGATTTGACCCGCGGTGAACGTATCGCCATCACACAGAAGCTTCTTGTCAAAACCACTGTTGGAGTTGATGACGGCGTTGCTGTCATTAAGGAAGCGCGGCTTTCCGCACACTTCCCCAGCTTGAACTATTTTTTGTGTCTGTGTTGCCGGTGCGGCCGGGGTGTCATTCGAGACCACCTGTGGGATCACGCACGGAACGTTAGTTGAGTTATTGCTCATATTTAATTTGTTGTTGCCGGTGCCCATGAAAGGACACCGGCGGTTTACTTACTTAAAGCAGAGTTCGTATATCCCTTTATCCGAGAGAAACCCACCAATCGCCTCAAGCGATTCATTGGGCATCACGGCAAGAATTGCGACATGCCTGGCTTGGGTTTTACCCAACCCTTCAACGTCGTTGAGTTTGGCCGGATCTTGGGCATCCGGCCTCACCACATACCACGCTTCACAATCCACGCCGACCCTCAAGCGCAGCGGCTTGGTTCCGGCCTCTTTGACATATTTTATCGCTTGTTCCTCCGTTTCAAATACAGTGACAGAAAATAAAACTGTTTGCTTCGTTTCAGGATTGATGCGCTGGGCAATGACCACCGAACCCACTTGCAAAACACCGCGGATTTCCTCGCCTTGCATCCATGAGTCAATGAGGTCAGCTGCTTGAAGATCAATGTTGATATCATTGAAATTACGAACGACGCCCTTCTGTTTCCATGCTTCGGCGGTGGCTTTGTATTCAGGGGCATCCTTTACCACGTCCCAACTGTAGAAAAGGTATTCCAGCAACTTGAAATCTTTCGTGAAAGTTGGACGCAGTAGAACCAGATTCTTTCCGGTTGGCTCGTTTTCTGGAATCAATGTCAGTCCCAGAAAATAGTTGCTTTCTTCGTTATTATTAGAATTGGAATTCATATTAATTATTGATAGTTGCCGGTGCTCCTCGCGGAACCGGCTGGTTTTGCTGAACCGGCAACCGACACTTCACCGTTTGTCCATCTTGGCTTTTGAGCCCGTGTTGGTGGAAGGAAATGCCATCCGTTTACACCCGCTGACCTGTCCGGGCTATAACGCCGATTTTGATGGTGACCAAATTGCAGTTCATCTCCCGTTGTCAGACCGGGCGCAGGCAGAAGCCCGCAGCCTGATGCTCGCTTCAAACAACCTGCTTTCGCCGGCGACTGGTAAACCCATCGTCACCCCTTCGCAAGACATTGTTCTAGGCTGTTATTATCTGACCAGTGAACCGGGTATCGCTCGACATGCTTCGATTCCCAAACCCAGATTGTTCGGTTTGGTGGATGAGGTGATCCGCGAATATGAATTGAGGCAATTGAAAGCGCATGATCTCATTCACTTGGTCAATCCAGATCGAGGCAAAAAAACTGTATGGGGCAATCCCAATGACAGATTTCTGGCCACCACGGTCGGCCGGGTGATTTTCAATGACATCTGGCCGGCGCACCTTGGCTTTGTAAACCAGACCGTAAAAAAGCCGGATCTCGGAAATATTATCGACCAGTGCATCCGGTTGCTAGGCATGTCTGAAACTGCACTCATCCTCGACCGGCTCAAGGCAACAGGTTTTCAAGCGGCAACACAGGCTGGCATCAGTATTGGAATTGACGATATCGTGGTTTCTGAGGGGAAAAATGAAGTCGTGACTCGCGCCAAAAGAGAAGTGGAACAATTCCAATCCTTAGAGAAAAAGGGGTTGATCACCAAGCCGGAACGTGATGCGCGCATCCAAGATTGCTGGGGAATCTGCAAGTCAAAGGTTGAAGCATTGGCCGTGGCAAACCTCAAGCAGCCCAAAGCCGACGGAGAGTTTAACCCATTGTGGATGATGCTGGATTCCGGGGCTCGGGGCAGCCGCACTCAAGTGGTGCAACTGGTTGGCATGCGCGGGTTGATGGTCAAGCCGAACGGTGAAATCACAACGAATTGCATCGTGAGTAATTTCCGGGAAGGGTTGATTTGCCGTGAATATTTTGGCTCATGCCATGGGGCCCGCAAAGGCACGATGGACAGTTCACTGAAAACGGCCAGCGCTGGTTACCTGACCAGGAAACTGGTGATGGCTGCCACGGATGTCATCGTTACGCAGGAAAATTGTGGAACCAAAGCCGGTCGGGAGTTGGTATTCATTCGCAAGGAAGATGACACTGCCACAAGTTTTTCCCAGAGGATTAGTTTGCGGCTGCTTGGACGGATTTTGGCAGAGGATATTCTTTCACCCACTGACCCAAGCCGCATTCTCTTGTCAGCCGGCCAAGAAATTGACGAAAAAGCCGTTACCGTTCTGGCCCAAGAAGAATCATTCCGTGTCAAATTCCGATCGGTGTTGACCTGTAAAAATTTAGTTGGAGTGTGTGGGCAATGTTATGGCCGGAACTTGGCAAAAGGGCAGTTGGTAAAACTGGGCGAGCCTGTCGGCATCATCGCGGCCCAGTCCATCGGCGAACCTGGCACACAGTTGACCATGCGCACCTTTCACCTTGGCGGTGTGGCAACCGACCATGGAGACATAACGGGTGGGTTGCCCCAAGTTGATAAACTGTTTTCTGCATCCCATCCTGACAATCCAGCAATGCTGGCCAAGATGGACGGGCTGATTTCCGAGGAACGGTCTAATCGAGGTGAAGCTTTGCTGTTTATCACTAACGCGACGGGGAAAAAGGTGGGACACAAATTGCCCAGAGGGGTGCGTGCGTTGGTGAAAAATGGCGATGCCGTGAGTGCCGGCCAACGCCTGACTGACGGAAATATTGACCCGCATGATTTCCTTGCCGCAGTGGGTCCGCTGAAATTTCAAGAACGGCTCGTTGAAGAAGTGCAAAAGATATACGAATTACAGGGCGTTGCCATCAACCCGAAACATTTGGAAATCATTGCCCGTTTGATGGTGGTGCGACCGCAGCTAGGCGGGCAGGGTTGCCGTTCTGGATTTTTGGCGGAGGAGGCCAAACCTGAACTCCGGGGGATTGTCAAAGTCGCTCTCTCGGCTGACAGCTTTCTTGCCGGGGCTGGTTTCCAATCCACCGCCCAGATCCTCGCTGAAGCTGCCCTCACGGGTAAGCGGGATAATTTTAGTGGCATTCGGGAATGCGTCATGGCTGGCAAATTAATCCCGGCCGGCACCGGATTTGTCAGCTCCGTTTGATTTTACTTTTTGAAGTTTTCGACTTCGGAGCTTTTTGGGGAGAAGATTCACTCGTGCCAAAATTCACTTTGGTGGCCTGGCGTTTTGCATGTTCATTTGAAAGATGGCCGTAAACCTTGCCGATGAGGATGCCGCCGTCTTGATGTCCTACCCAACGCGCGATGGTCATGTAATCAATGCCGGACATCACGCACATCGAGATGAAGAAATGGCGGCAATCGTGAAAACCGAATTTGGGCATGCCGGCCGCCGTGCGCGCCAGAATTAAACTTTCCCGAAATGATTTGATGGGACGGTCCTTCTTGCCGCGACGGGGCGAGGGAAACAGCCAGTCGGAATCCGGGGCCTTGCGGGACTCCATATCCTTCAGGTGCTTTTCCAAGTCTGGATTGAAATCGACAATCCGCCACTGCCGGTTTTTAGCTTCGCCGTCCGCGCCGATGGTGATTTGCTTATTGGTCCAATCGACGTTTTGCCAACGCAGCCGCATGGCTTCCGCCATCCGCGCGCCTGAGAAACACAGCAGTCGAAGAAAGTCCGCCACCTCCTCGCCGTTCTTTAGTGAGTGTCCCGTTTGTCCAGGTTCGGCCACTTTTCCGGAAACAAAAATCGGCCGGCGTAAGGTGGTTAACAATTTTTCGATTTCCTTACGCTCAAAAAGCTGACGCTTTTGCGCAGTGAGTTTGAGCGGACGCAAGTTCTCAGTGGGCAGGCGGGAAATTAATTTCTGATCAATGGCGCGCTTCATCACGTTACGGAAAATTGTGACGTCTAAATTTACAGTGCGGGCGGACTTGCCGGCTTTCTGGCGGGCGGCGATAAAGCCGTCGATGTGGATGCGTTTGATCTGCTCCAGGCGCAGATGGCCCAAATGCTTTTTCCACTGATTGATCGTGTAGGTTTCCGTCTCCAGCGTGGAAGCCTTCTTGGCATCCTTGGCCTGCTGGTAATATTCAATGTATTTGTCGGCGTATTCGGAAAAAGTGGGCGTGCGCTTCATCTCCAGCAGATGGCCCCGGCGACGATTCACCTGGAGTTCCTCGAGTTGTTGGCGGGCCTGGGCAGGAGTGGTGGCACCTTCCAGCGGAACCCGGCGGACCTGCTTTTTTCCGGAGTGGGGTTCTTCCACGGTGATCTGGGCATAGTAGCGGTCGTTGCGCACCCAGAGCCCGCGTATCGGGCGCTTGCGGTCATCCGTCACCTTAAGGTATGGTGTCGGTGCGTGATTAACGTGAGCAACAACTTGTGCGCCACCAGCCTTATTGGGCTGGCCGGTGTTACTTTGGCTGGCATTGCCTTTCATGGGGCAACACTAGCACAAATACTAGCACAAGGTCAAATTTGCTTCCGGCTTATTATCGCAAAGCCTTGTAAATAAAAGGTTGCGCGCGTGGTGGAATGGCAGACACGCCAGACTTAGGATCTGGTGCCGTAAGGCGTGGAGGTTCAAGTCCTCTCGTGCGCACCACTTTTAGGGACAAGGATAGGTGGTCGAGGGGTGGCCTAGCTCCTGCCCCACTCCACCTGCACGGCGAGCACGGCACACTACCCACGTCCCACCCAGGCTCACCCGGATCTTCCCGAACTCCGTCGCGGTCTCAGTCGGCCGGGTCCTGATCCAATCTGGCGCGGATAGTCTCCGTCAGCTTTCGCGATTGGAACGGTTTGTTGAGAAAGTTGACCCCCTCCTGCAAGGGAAAATCTTTACCGACGATGTCGGCGCTGTAACCGCTCATGTAAATCACCTTGAGCCCGGGCTTCTCCGACAGCAGCCGCTGACCCAGCTCTTTGCCGGTCATGCCGCCGGGCATCATCAAATCCGTGAGCAACAAATGAATCTCGTCGCGGTGGGCTTGCCACACTTCCAGGGCTTCGACGCCCGTGGCCGCGGCCAGCACGCGGTAGCCCAGGAAAGTGAGGGATTTTCCGATTATGGTGCGCAGCGCCATCTCATCTTCCACCAGCAGGATGGTTTCATGGCCGGTCTCGGTGATGGCCGGCAGCTTTTTAATCATTTTGGTGTCATGCGATTCCGTCAGCCGGGGCAGATACACGTTGAACGCGGTGCCCCGGCCGACTTCGCTATAGACATTGACCCAACCCTGGTGCAGCTGCGCGATGCCAAAGACAGTGGCCAATCCCAGGCCCGAGCCTTTGCCGACCCCTTTGGTGGTAAAGAACGGCTCAAAAATCCGGGACAGATTTTCCGGGGGAATCCCGCAGCCCTTGTCGGTCACGCTCAAGCGGACAAAGGAGCCGGGCCGGGCCTGCGCCGTTTGCATGGCGGCGAACTCATCGAATTCCACGCCGGCCGTGGCGATGATCAACGGGCCGCCCTTAGGCATGGCGTCGCGGGCGTTCACGGCCAGATTCATCAGCACCTGCTCCAGCATGCCCGCGTCCGCATACAGCAACATCGGTTGGGACGCCAGGTCGAGCTGTACCGCAATATTTTCGCCCAGAATGCGCGTCAGCATTTTGGTCATATCCGCCACGTTCTGGTTCAGATCCACATTGCGCGGTTGGAGCACTTCCTTGCGGCTGAACATCAGCAACTGGCGGGTCAGGGCGCCGGCGCGTTGCGCGGCCGTGCCAATATCATTGGCCAGCTCCGCTTGTGCCGCGGAAAGTCCATCGTCGCTTTTCAGCAGGTCCGCCTGCATTTGAATGAGCGCCAGGATATTATTGAAATCATGCGCCACGCCGCCCGCCAGCGTGCCAATGGCCTCCATTTTCTGGGCTTGGCGGAACTGGGCCTCGAGCCTTTTGCGCTGGGTGAGGTCGAGCACAAAACACACCCCCTCCTCCGGGTTGTCCTCAAATATCGCCGAGACCAGCAGGACGGACACGCGCTGGCCATCCTTACGGATATATTCCTTTTCAAACGGCTTGCAGATACCGGTGGCAGCGAGTTCCTTCAAGGCGTGCTGGTCCTGCTCGGCGTATTCCGGCGGCGTCAGCGCCCGCCAGTCAATCAGCCCCGCCGCCAAGTCCGCGCGGGTGTAGCCTACCAGATTGAGGAAAGCGGCATTGGCCTCCGTGATCCGGCCTTGCGTATTCCAAAAAGTCACGCCCTGGGCGTTGGAATCCACCAGCCGGTTTAAACGCAACTCAATCCGCTTGCGCTCGGAGATGTTTTCGTGGGCGATCACCACCCGCACCGGCCCGTCGTTGTCAAAGCGCGTGGCCCGCAGGATAAACCAGCGCTTGCCCTTTGGTCCGTGGCAGGGATATTCCAGAGTGAAGAGGCCCCGCTGCCCGGCAATGATGGCGCGAATGCCGCGGGCCGCGACCGCTGCCTCTTGGGAGAATTTGCCGGCGGCCGTATCACAGGCGTGCAAGTAGTTGGCTCCCGCGCCACACTTACTGCCCAGCTGGCCATTCTCGCTGGCAAAGCGTTTCCAGGCGGCATTGACGGTCACAATGGTGCCGTGTTCGTCGAGAATCGCGATGTGCGCGGACAGCGCATCGAGGCTGGACCGCAGAAAACGCTTGGACTCCAGCAACGCGGTTTCGGTTCGTTTGCGTTCGGTCATGTCCCGGAACACCCAGATTCTACCATAATGTTTCCCCGCCTTGTCGCTCACCGGCGAGGAATAGCGGTCCAGAAACCTGCCATCCACTAATTCGATTTCATCCCGGCTGACTTCCGCGGGATGGGCGTATAGGTAGGCCACCTTGTCGGCAAACTCCCGTGGCTGCTTGGTCCGGCTCGCCACAAAGGCAACCTGCACGCAGTCCTCGCTATTGCCGACCATGGCCGGCGGGATCTTCCACAAATCGACCATGCGCTGGTTCTGGAGAATCTTTTTTCCGTGATCATCCACCACCAAAATACCGTCCAGCGCCGAATCCACCTGCGCCTCCAGAAATGCCGTTTTCCAGAGCAGCTCCGTTTCCGCCTGGTGCCGGGCGGCTTCGCGCACAAAATTGTCCAAGCCAAATGAGACGTCCGCCGCCGCCTCCTCCAGCAACGCAATTTCCTTGTCCTGGAAAAATCCCGTTTCACCCGCGTAAACCGTCAGCGCGCCACAAATGACGCCCCCCTGCCGGATGATCAGACAGGCCGAGGCATGAAAACCGGCGCGCGCCGTCATCGGGCGCCACGGCAGCGTGCAGGGGTCGTGCTGGAAATCGTTGCAGATATAACTCCGCCCCTCCCGAATCGCCGTCCCCGTTGGTCCCCGCCCCTCAGGTCGGTCATCCGCATAAATGGTCACTTGGGCCAGATAGTTCTGGGCATCCCCCCATTGCGCCACCGGGATGACCTGCCGGGTCGTGACGTCCAACCAGCCAACCCAGGCCATGCTCAACTTCCCGAACTCCACCAACACGCGGCAGATTTCGGTGAACAGCGCTTCGCGGTTATCCAAGGTGACGATCGCCTGGTTGATGTGACTCAGCGCGGCATAGAGTCGGGCCAAACGCTCAATTTCATATTCATGATTCTTCCGCACCGTAATGTCATGTGCCACTTTTGACACCCCGATGATATTTCCGGTGAGATCCCGGATGGGGGAAATCGTGACGGAAACCGCGATCAACTTCCCGGCTTTGGTGCGTCGCACCGTTTCCCAACTATCCAGACTCTCACCGCGATGGACCTTCTCCAGGATGTTGCGCTCCTCCGCGCGCCGGTCCTCGGGAATTAATCGCGAGATGGAAGTCCCCACCATTTCGTCCGCCGTATACCCAAAAATCGTTTCCGCGCCCTTATTCCAACTGCTGATGATGCCCGCCAGATCTTTGCCCATAATGGCGTCGCTGGAGGCTTCCACGAGCGACCTGAAATGGATCAAAGCGGTCTCCGTCCGCCGACGCTCCGTGATATCGCGGATATTACATTGAATGACTTTTTTATCCCCGGCTTGATACACGTTGCAGACAAACTCCACCGCCACGGGCCCGCCCGCCCGCGTTTTCAGCGGCAGGTTTTCATAGCGCACATACCCCTCCTGCTGCAGCCGCTCCAGCATGGATTGATTGGCCAGAGTATCCCGGAACGGACTCAGCTCGCCGATGGTTTTGCCAACCATCTCGCTGTGAGAATAGCCCAGCAGGTCCACCAGAAACGGATTGACGTCGGTGACGCAGCCCGTATCCACGTCCAAAATCAGGATGCCATCCTTGGCCGACTCGAACAGCCGCCGGTAACTCAACTCCGAGGCGTGCATCTCCCGCTCCCGGTGCTCGGCCCGTTCCGTCCGCAGTTCCGCCTGCTCCACCCGCATGTCGTTACTGGGCTGGTTCATTTTATCCCACTTTCATCCCCTGGTCGGATTTGCCTGCTCGCTTCAGCGTCTTTTAGCGTCCTCCGTGCAAGACTGTTTAGAAGGACTCTCGCACATTGCCTCACAATAGATACTTAAATATGCCGCTATCAACATAAGGGTTTACCTGACCCACCACACGCCGCGGCGGCAGGGAACCTCCGCCGCCAGGCCGGTGCATTAGGCCGTGCCATTCTAGGATAATAAACGGTAACCCCCATCGCTTTCACTGCGGAATGACGCGCCTCAGCTAAGGGGTCCTAGCACCCGTGTGATAACACCTGTATGACTTTGAATGCGCTGCCCCGGCTGACCCCTGGAAGCGTGAGATGTCTACGCGGGGAAGCGCGGGCTTTAGCCGGCAGGCGGAGTGTCAACTCTTCATCTGACAAGACTTGGGTCTGAAATTCGGGGAGACTATAAAACGCTTTTAAAGACATGCGCCAAACTCCCTTTGCTTTCAGCCTCGCGATATTGCTCTTGCTGACGTCCGGCCTCGGGCCCGCGAGGGCGGCGGTGACGAACACGGTGGTGTTTTCGGAATCCATGGCGGTGGCACCGGCAAAACCGTGGCCGGGCACGGGCTGCGATAACGCCTGGACCCTCTTCACGAACGGCTTCAGCAATCCCTTCGAACAGAATCACAATGCCAACTATGGCACTGGCAACACCAACGGCCTATCGTTCGTCCGGGGCACGAGCAATCTCACGGACAGCATCATCACCACGGCGGCGGCCATGGACGCACGATGCGACAGCGCCACGCTGAGTTTCTACATCAACACCACCGGCCTGACCAACAACAATGGCTGGGCGATGCTCCTCAACTCCGGCGCGGGCTTCACCCCGCGTCTGAGCGAGATTGCTGGCACCAATCACCCCTGGCAAAATTACACTTACCCCCTGCCGCCCGCCGACCTCGTGAGCAATCTGTTCCTGCAATTTCAATTCAGCGGCGGCGGGACCAACGCCCGCATCTGGCTTGACCAGATCACGCTTACGGCCACGTTCGGCGCGGCGAATGTCGTCATCCCTTTCAGCGCGCACTATGTGAGGATTCCCGGCGGTAGTTTTCTGATGGGAGACCAGTTCGGTTACATTGACATCAAGCATTACACCGATGAAGTTCCCGTCCATAACGTCTCCATCTCCCCGCTTTACATGGATACGACGTTGGTCACCTGCCGCGAGTATTGCGACTTTCTCAACGCGGCGCTGGCGCAAGGGCTGATTGGAGTCCGTAACAACATCGTCTATGCCGTGGGCGGGACGAACGAGTTCTTTTACACCCACGACGTTTCCTCCTCGAGCCGCATCCAGTATCAGAGCGGCACGTTTATCGTGCTCGAAAGTCACGACGGGCATCCGGTCACGAGCGTGAACTGGTTCGGCGCCGTTGCCTATTGCAACTGGTTGAGCCAAACCAACGGATTCGACGCGTGCTACAACCTCACGAATGGCGACGTGGATTTTTCAAAGAACGGCTGGCGGCTGCCGACGGAGGCCGAATGGGAATACGCGGCGCACGGCGGGCTCACAAATCCTTATTGCCTGTTTCCGTGGGGCACGAATGACAATGCCGACGGCACCTTTGCGAACTGGGAAAATTCCGGCGACCCGTTTGAGACCCCGAGCGATTATCCCGACACCACCCCGGTCGGCTTCTACAACGGCGCGCTGCAGTACGCCACGAACTACAACTGGCCCGGCAGTCAGACGAGTTATCAAACCCGCGACGGCTCGAATCCCTACGGCCTTTATGACATGGGCGGCAACGCCTGGGAATGGTGCAATGACTGGTATCAAACCGCCTATTACGCCTACTGCACGAATAATAATATCGTCACCAACCCACCCGGTCCGGCACTGACCACTTTGACGGCCAACGATTATTTTCCCAGCAGCACCAACGGTTCGCCCTGCCGCTGCCTGCGAGGCGGCACCTGGTGGAACGGCAATGCCACCAATGATTTTGATTACGGCCACGCGCGCGTGTCCAATCGCGACCCGTCCTATTTCCTCGGCGGCGGCCCGCCCGGCGATCCTTACGGGCAATGGAGTCAAACGGGGTTCCGGGTCATGCGGCAGGAAAAAAGTTCGCAGACGGTCGGGCTTTTCACCAACCTCGCCGGCGGGCAACCCGGCTACACGCTGATGTCGCCGATGCAGGGCAACAACACGTATCTACTTAATAACGCCGGCCAATCTGTCCACCAGTGGACGAGCCGTTTTAATCCCGGTCGCGGCGATTACCTGACGCCGGAAGGCCATCTTCTGCGCACGTGCTCGGTGGGCCAACAATCGCAGATCTCCACGGGGGGCGGCGAAGGGGGACGCCTCGAAGAGCACGACTGGCTCGGCAATCTGGTCTGGTGTTACGAGTTAAACACCCCCACCAATCTAACCCATCACGACCTGGCGCAGTTGCCCAATGGCAATGTGCTCATGATCGCCTGCGAGAAGAAATATCTCGCGGACCTGCTCGCCGCCGGATTCCAGACCAACGCGCAAACCGACCTCGCCATCCGGACCAACGGGGGGTTCATGCTGCCCGATTCCATCATCGAGGTGCATCCCAACGCGAAGAACGGGACCACTAACGGCACGGTGGTCTGGCAATGGCACGTCTGGGATCATCTCATCCAGGATTACGACAGCAGCAAACCCAACTACGGCGTGGTCAGCAACCACCTGGAACTCATCAACGCCAACGCCGGAAACCTCCAGCAGTTCTGGAATCACTTCAACGGCATTGATTACAACCCGCAGCTCGATCAAATCCTCATCAGCGCGCGCAACCAGTGCGAAGTCTGGGTGATTGACCACAGCCCCACCGCCGCGCAGGCCGCCGGCCATACCGGCGGCAAATACGGTCAGGGCGGCGATCTGCTCTACCGCTGGGGCAACCCCGCGCTGTGCAACCGCACTGACGCCACGCACAAACAGATGCTCTACCAGCAACATTGCGCCACCTGGATTCCCACCAACTGCCCCGGCGCCGGGCACATTCTCATCCACGACAACGGCATCGGCCGCGGCTACACCTCCATCGATGAGATCGTGCCGCCCGTGGACGCCAATGGCTTTTATACCGTCACGGGCCAGGCGTATTTTGGCCCCACAAATTATTTCTGGATCTACACCAACAATCCCGCGACGAATTTCTTTGGCGCGGACATCGGCGGCGTGGAGCGTGAACCGAACGGCAACACCCTCATCTGCTACGGCATTTACGGCACGCTCTTTGAAGTGAACTCCAACCGCCAGACCCTGTGGACCTATGTTAATCCGGTGACGACCGCCGCGCTGGCCCAGGGCAGCACCATCCCGTTCGATCCGAACAGCAACCCCAATTTCCCCCTGCAAAAACTCAACGAAGTCTTCAAGGTGCACCGCTACGCCACCAACTTCTCCGGTTTCGCCGGCAAAGACCTGACGCCGCGCGGAACGGTTGAGACTTACACCGGGGCCGCCACCGACACCGTTGGGCTGGGCCTGCCTGACCTCTGGGTGCGCGCGCATTTTGGCAGTCTCTCGGCGGTCACAGCCACCAGCTCGCACGCCAGCAACGGTCTTACCGACCTGCAAGAATATCTGTACGGTCTCGACCCGACGGTCTGGTCCTCCGCCCACGACGGCATTCCGGACGGCTGGGCCCTCACCTACGGCTACGATCCCACTACGGCCAGCACGGGGAGCCTCCTGAACGCCAACGGCAACACCGCGCTCCAGAATTACACCGCCGATCTCAATCCCACGAACGCCGCGTCGCAACTCGCTTTCAGCAGCCTGAATATTGTGGGGAGTGACGTACACCTCACCTGGATGGGCGGCACCGGCGCGTGGCAATATGTCCGCTGTTCGCCGACGCTACTGGCCCCCCAATGGACCACCCTATTCACCAACACGCCGCCGACGGGCATCACCAACTCCCTGACCCATAAGGGTGGCGCCGCCGGCTCTGCCCTTTTTTACCAGATCAGTGCCCACCGCTAACCCCGAGAACCTGGCTCTGCCAGCGTGACGCCCGCCAGTGCGCCCTGAACTTGCCCTCCGTCCATAATTGCCGATTGGGGACTATGGAAGAGTTTATTGAAACGACCGTCCTAGCCTTCTCCCCGAGGTGGAGAAATAGGCTGGAGGCGGGAGGGGGCGCTCCCGGGAGGCGATACGGCCTTATTTTGACATTCCCAGGCTGGTCACGGGCTGCGAGTTGGGACAACTCGCGCTCCGGAAACAAGGGCCTTGCCCGCAGATGACGCGCAACTATACGGCGCGCATGGCGTTGGCGACTTGGGAGTTCAATTATTTCTGTTTTCCGTTTTTCATAGCGCAGGTGCCGCTCGCGCAGGTCTGGCCGCCCCATAGCCGGCCCAGCGGCACCCGGTAGCGGGCGAATAGCTCGTAGCCCCAGTTCGCCAAGGTCCTGAACCCCGGCCAGCCCGTGGGCGCCAACACCCAACCCAGACCCAGATGGCGGTAGGCTTCGCGAAAAACCGCCACCTTGGTGATGATGCGGCCATCCGGCAATACGGCGTGCATCACGCCCATGACTTGCTCCCGGCTCAGCCCGTAGCGGGCGGGGTCAAAATCCGGATGGGTAATGTCTTCAAAGGCGAGAGACCCCTGCCGGTCCCGGCGCTGCATCCAGCGCGCTTCCAGCGCACAAAAGGGGCAGCCGCCATCGAACAGCAATTTTAATTTCCAACGAGTGGGTGGCAACACACGGGCACTGTAGCGCACATCACCCATTTGGCAAATCCCCCCTCCTTTCCTATTTTTATTTGGGGGCGCCACGTGGCGCCGTCACCAGCCTTGTGTTTTTTGCGCTGGAGCCGCATTCAGGTCAGCAGGAGTCATTCGCTTCCCTTCATCGGTCCTTTTCGTTGCCTCCCAGTCTAATACGTTAGTTGGCCCGGAAAAGGGCCCGCCGATCTGGCCAATTTTGAGGTGCAAGGCAGTGCGGATCTGGCAACGTGGGTAACCCTGACCAATGCCCTGAGCCTCACCAATGGGCTGCTACAGCTTCAGGACAACAGCGGGAGCAACTGGAGCTCGCGCTTTTATCGGATCATTGAGCATTGAAGTCGCTGTGCTGGCAACCGCATCAAAATCCGGCCAACCCCAACCCTGAATTAAACGTTTCAGGTTTCAGCGGGGACAATGGACCGTAAACCGCGTCCCGGTGGCCACACTGGACACAAAGGCCACCTGGCCCTTCAGATATTTTTCACTGAGCAACTTGATGCTATAGGTGCCCAAGCCCCGACCGCGCCCCTTGGTTGTGAACGACCGGTTAAAGATTTGCAACTGCACCGCCGGCGGCATCACCGCCCAGTTCTGCACCGTAAAACTCACAAAATTCGCTTCACCATGGCAACTGAGCGTGACGGTGCCGCCCGCCGCTTCCGCCTCCAGCGCGTTTTTAACCAGATTGATCAGCACCCGCCGCAGGAGCATGGGATCTGAAATAAAAGCAAAGGCTTCCGCCCCCGCCACCACGGCCACCGTCTTATCCTTGGCCAGGGGATGGCAATGGAACAGGTGGACGATCTGGGTGAGCAACTCCAGGGACTGCACCGTTTTCAGTTCCGGTTTTAAATCCCCGCTTTCGGCGGCCGAGAGTTCGGCTTGCGCGCTGATTTCCTCCAGCAGCTGGTCCGCCGATTCCGCAATCATCCCCATCATTTCCTGCATTTGGTCGGCCCGCATCTCCGGCTGCGTCATCAGGTCCGTCAGACTCTTGATGCAACCCGCGGTGTTCGTCACATCATGAAAGAAAATCCGCTCCAGCGCTTGCCGCCGCTTTTCATGGCTAATATCCACCACCGAGAACACCGTGAACCCCTCCGCCCCCACCTGGATGGGGCGGGACCACACCCGCAGTTCCATCGCCGTTTGATTGCCTCCGGTGTCGTCGCAAACCAGCTGGCATTCCTGCACGTCCTCCCGGTGAAATTGTTGACTGTTCAGAATGGAAATCACCGACCCGCAGGTCCGGCAGAAGGGCGTGGTGCCGCACCCGCCCGCCGTCAGCCGGGAACGAATGCACCCCACCGCCTCGCCGGGCCGCTGGCCCAGTACCCCGCCAAAACGGCCGCCGAACACGTCGCTGGGAGTCTGGCCCTCGGCCTCCGCCTGCCCCCGCGCATTCAAAAACGTCACAAAAGCCCGGTTCCCAAACACAATCTGCCGGTGTTCATTGAGCACCAGCGACATGTTCGGCACCGCGTCCAAAAATTCGCGCACATAGGGCAGGGCCACCAGCGCGTCATGCTGGCACCGCACACACTCCGCAGAAGCGCGTTCGGCCGGGGCAAAAGCGGTTTCTAAAGCCATAGGATAAGAGAATTATTTATTAGTTCCTGAAGCTAACACCTAGTTTCCCGCAACGCAATGCCCCGAGATTCCCGGCTACTACTAAATTGCAAAAAGAATGGTTCCCGGGATAAGTCGGGCCGCCCTGTGCCACGGTTGTTTAAAGCTGCCTTAACGAATGACTTTAAGCCCAGCCTGAACTGAACCTACTGATCCACACAGGGGCACCCAACCTTGCGTTGTCAGAGATGAGCCATAAGCTGCCTTCTGCGGGCTGCTGACGGGCAGAAAAACCGGCCATTCTAGCCGCAACAGAGTCCGGAACGCCCAAGCCGACCCTGTCGCCCTATGCCAGCAGTCAGCGCGGCGGCAAACCCAGGCTTGGTAATCCCAGGGTTTTGCGCTATCTTTGATGAGCCTTTAAAAGCACCATGATTGAACCCGCCAAAACGCGCCTGTTAATTGTAGAGGATGACGATGTGATGAGTGCGTTATTCTGCGATGCCTTAACGGCGGCCGGCTATGAAACGGTGCCGGCCTGGGATGGGGACATGGCCCTCAAACTCTATGCTCAAAGCCGGTTTGACCTGGTGATCACCGATATTGTGATGCCCAACATGAATGGCGTGGAGTTGATTATGGCCCTGCTCAAAGCCGACCCCACTGTGGCCGTCATTGCGGTTTCCGGCGGTGGACTGTTTGAGTCAGAAGGCTACATGAAAACAGCGGCGCTATTAGGGGCTAAGGCCACATTGCGCAAACCCTTCACCATTGCCAGTTTGATTACCACCGTCCGCCAGACGCTCCAAGAAAAAACCGAAGCGGGGAGAATTTCAATTCCGGCGCCAACCCATCAGACCTAACACGGGGCACTTAGGTTCTGGCCCTTAGCCAGAACTCATCTCTTAGCTGTGAAAAAACCGCTTGGGGTTAGCTTATTATCTATGTCCCTCCGTGGACAAAAGGTCCCCCTGTTTTAATTCAGGTTTCAGGCTGCACGTTTGCGCCTTCTGCCGCCTGGCGCCGTGGGATTAAACCCATTTCCGCAGATAGGCTTTTTCTTTCATTCTGGTTTATAGTTTCGCCTTTTGGGGTCTGGGCCATGATCTGCTGGCGGTCGGGATGAAAGCAGAGATGGTATTCACAGCATTTCAGGCGGTGGGGACAGAGGGGGGCATTGGTGAGGCACTCGGCAAAATGAAAGCCGACCATCCAGGGGGCGAGTTGGGCACGACAGTCCGGTGAATGCCCAAAATAACTCCTCTTGTTTTTTGGCATCCTTCAATTGAAACAAAACAGCCGAAATGTGTCATGTCACCAGTTTGGGTGACACCGTGGTCACGGTGGCTGGGCTGCGTCTTTGGGGGGCCGTTCCGTTTGATACCGTTTCTGGATGCCATTGACATATTTCGCGCCGAGCTTGAATTCGGCGAGGGTTTTGAGGTGCCGCCCGGAAGCATCCACAACGGGGATCTGCGAGAGACTCCAAAAATTGAGGAGAGCCTTTAACAGCGCACAGAGGTCATCAAAACTCGTGGGCTTGACCAGAAAAGAAGAGGCGCCGAGCTGGTAGGCGGAATTGATGTCGTCGGGGTCGGCCGACCCGCTCATGATGATGGTGGGGATGACCGCCCAGGCGGGGTTGGCTTTGAGGTGGTGGAGAACCTCAAAGCCATCGCCTTGCGGCATTTTGAGGTCGCAGAGGATGAGAGTGGGGTAGGGACAGGCCACACGGTCGGCGAAGGGGCCTTCGCCCATGAGGTAGCGGATGGCTTCCTGACCGGAACCGACACACTTGATCCTGAGGTTGGGCGCCACGCGCCTCAGCCCTTTCTCCCACAGTTCCAGTTCCGCGTCGTCATCATCCACCAGCAATATTCTGAGGGTCTCCGTCATGCTTTAGGCATACCCCCGCCCCCGGTTTTTACAAGGGGGCAAACGCTTTATGCAGCGTAAGGGGGAACGGGCAGCTTTCCTCCGACATAAAGCGCAAGGTGAAACCAAGACCGGAATTTTAACACGGTTAAAAGAACTCACCGCTTAGCCGCCTACGAGTTAGCCGGCATGGAACTGGGGAGGCCGCACTTAGGACCAGCGGCGCCACGGATGGATTGGGGGCTTTGCCGGCTTACCGGTTGCCGATGGAATCCGCATCGTCCTCGGGCGAGGGCCGGGGGGCCGGGGGCGGCGTGGCTTCGGCGGTTTGTACCATGGCGGTCATCACCCGCTGAAAATCATCCAATCCGGTGGAGGGAATAATGATGGTGTTGCGCTTGCCGCCGACCTCTTCGGTGATCCGCAGGAACCGGCCCCGCACGTTTTCTTTCAGGGTGAGA
>Ga0214172_1000244_pt1 | contig 28259 bp, 18 predicted proteins | sample TroBogEpilimnion_29_FD_153010 | JGI IMG/M metagenome (GOLD analysis project Ga0214172, IMG submission 153010) | Freshwater microbial communities from Trout Bog Lake, WI - 12JUL2007 epilimnion | ecosystem: Environmental > Aquatic > Freshwater > Lake > Epilimnion/Euphotic zone | place: Trout Bog...
CTGCCAAGGCAGGGTAATGGCGTCGTGGAATAATTAGGTCTCCGTTTGATTTTTTCATAATCCCCACCCCGTCTGGTTCCTGTTTAGTTTTCCCAACCCCGACGCACTGTTTTTACGCTCTTGGAAATTAATAGCAAGTATTATTTAAATAATTTAAAAAACGGCTACCCGCCCAAACTTGGCCTTTTGCCCTTCCCGCCCATTTGATCGTGACGGTTAAATAGCATTTTAGGTTTGCTGACCGTGCGGCACCCACTTTCCACTTTCCGCCTTCCACCTGCCGCTTTAAACTTTCCCCATGTTCCCCAGCGAACTCCACTTCTCCCTGGGCAGCTTTGTCGGCTCCTGCCACGAAGTCGAATGGCGCCGGAGCCAGCTCCTGTATCGCCATGCGGCGGCCGCTTACCTCTGGACACCCGACGTCGACGTGACGCCCGACCTGGAAGCCTGGGCCCGCTTCTGGCGGAATCTGGAGACCGCCGGCGTCTGGCACTGGCAGCCCCACTACGACAATCTCGACCTCCTTGACGGCACCCAGTGGACGATCAAACTGAAGCATCACGAACGCGGTGTCCGGAGCTACGGAGCCAACGCCTATCCCGGCAGTCCGGGGCCCGACTATTCCCGCAACGGCGAATTCGCCTGCCTGCTCAAAGCCCTGCGCACGCTGACCGGCCAACCCGCCCTCCGTTAAAAAGCCGCCCCGCCGGCCCCCTGCCCTGACCCGGCATTCCTCCGTCATCCATCCAGATCCACGCGCAAACTTGAACCGAAACAGCTCAGCCGCCGCCTTCGTTTCGACTCGGGCCCGCCCCGTGAAGCTGCTTTTGACATGACGGTTTTGCCCGGGTAATTTTCAGCGGATTGGTATGGGTCAGCTCCTCGATAAAGAGCCATACCGGGCGTGGAGGGCGGGAAAAACCCGGCAACCTGGCACATTTTGTGGCACAGAATTTAAGGTCCGAGGAATCGCCAATGATTCCGCATAATGCTATCACCCTTTCACGGAGGTAGCCCGGGTTCGATTCCCGGTAGGGTCGCCATCACGAATTTAGTCATGAAACAAGTGTTTCTTAAATAACACTGGTCGTTATTTAAGGTACTGGGTAATGTCCTGAGGTAACGTGTTCACCAGTTTATTACGGCCTTATTCTTCGTTTTTTATGCTTTCGTCCATTTTTACTGCGCTCTGCAATCACTCCCGCGTTTCACTTGGTAATTCAACGAAATTTATTTGGTCTCGAGGCCAGAAAGGTTGATTTCAGTCGTTAAATCATCAAATAACCAATCTGCGCCGTGACCAGAATTGGTTAGGCAGGAGTTGGGCAAGGTTAAGTCATTTTGGCAAGGCTGTGCCTGAGTTTAGATTTAAATGGGTGCGATACAAGTTAAGGAACACCGTGAAAGAATGAAGAGTTGAACCAGCCAATTTTCACCTACCTGTTTTGTTATCAAATGGTCGGGGCGGGGAGATTTGAACTCCCGACCTCTTGCACCCCAAGCAAGCGCGCTAGCCGGACTACGCTACGCCCCGAACAGTTGATTTAATTGGATAAAACTGCGTTTTTTCACTTCGCAATTTGCGTTTTCTATACTGATATTCTATACTATCGGCATGAAGACCAGTTCATCCGAAAATACTGAATTACGCTGGCAGAAAACGCCGGTGGCAAATCTTGTTCGTCACGTCCAATCTGGAAATTATTATGCCCGAATCCGGGTGCGCGGCAAGCTCATTTGGAAATCACTCAAAACCGACCGCATAAGCGTGGCCAAATTGCGCTTGGGCGATTTCCACAAACAGGAGCGGCAGCGTGCTTCCACGCAAGCGGCAGTTTCGAGGGGGAAAATGACTTTCGGTGATGCTTTGGCTGCTTATCAGCAAAAGCTCCAGAACGACCCAAACATCAAACCCAAAACAAAAGAGTATTACGAGTTCCGCATCAAAGCGCTGTTGGAATCGTGGCCGGATTTGAAAGGCAAGGATGTCAGTAAAATTTCCCGTTCAGATTGCGAATCTTGGAGTATAACCAACGCCAAGGCGACCAGTTCATCCTCACACAATCACACCGTCAGCATTTTGCGCCACGTTTTTCAAATCACCATTGAGGCGGGCGCACGTTACGACAACCCGGCCTTGGCTGCCAAGCGCGTCAAAGAGCGCACTGAAAAACAAATCAAGCTGCCTGAATCCAGTCAGTTTGACCAACTGGTGGAAACCATCAGAAACTCTGGCAGCGGTTTTGCCAAGCCATCCGCCGAACTGGTTCAATTTCTGGCCTTCGGTGGTTTCCGCAAATCGGAAGCTAGATACGTCACCTGGAGGGATTGTGATTTCACGCACGGGAAAATAATTGTGAGAGGTTCGCCTGAAACTGGATTGAAGGGACGCCATGTTGGTGAAAATCGAGTTGTGCCGATGATTTCAGAAATGCGGCAGCTATTGGAAAAAATCAAAGGTGATCAATCACCTGCGCCAGACGGCCCGGTTATGCAAGTTTTTGAATGTAAGAAATCCATAACGACGGCTTGCCGGAAACTAGGAATTGCCCGTTTCACCCACCATGACCTGCGCCATTTATTTGCGACCCGCTGCATTGAAAGCGGCGTGGATATTCCAACCGTTTCCCGATGGATGGGCCATAAAGACGGCGGCGCATTGGCGATGAAAGTTTATGGACATCTTCGCGATCAACATTCAACGAATATGGCGCAAAAAGTTGTTTTTTCAGAAGTGCTGCAATCAGCCAGTGCTATACCGTTTTTGCAAAATGGTAAACTAGAGCAACAACAAAAGAACGCCGCCCAAGCGAAGGCAGCCTATTCCTATCCGTGGTGGGCATCAAATGAAGCTGTTGAAATCTTTTGGGGCCAGGCCAATGAGCCGGTGCAAATCGTGCCGCCAGCAAAATACCTTGAATCGGCAAAGCAGGCAATGGGGCGTGAGGTTTTGGAACAAGAACTCACAGAGGCGCAAGCGTTGCTTGAAGAATTTCAAGAGCGCATCGGCACGGCGGTTGTTGAAAAACTAAAATTGAAGATTTTTGTCAGACAGAAAAACAAGCCGCCTAATTATTGATATGCAAATCAGACCCGCAGAGAGCGAAATTTTTGCAAGTTCACAAATATTAGCATAGCAGCGCAGGTGTCGCCCGTCGCGGCGACACGAGCGCACCGCTTGCGGGTGACCAGCACAGGCAGGATAGGGACTTCCCTCTTAAGGATTGCGCGCCGAGGATTCCTTGCCGGAAATTTTTTAGTGTTTAATTTTTCGGCTTTTGGAGAAATTTGGTCTCAAGTTTATCCAATTGGAACAATGCGTTTTCTTCCTGACCCGACACAATGTTGGTAAAGACGCGATCCAATGCCAAAGCCAGTGCCGCATTAGTGGCGGATTGGCATCGGAGATTGTAAAATCGAAGGGCCAACGTCAGGTCGTTGGTGCGATAAGAAAAATTTGAATTATGGTGCTGGCGACGAAATTCCTGGATGAGTCCCAAGTCGCGATAACCGTATTCTTTCGTCGGCTCAACCGCCGTGCCTTCGCCAAAATCATTCCAAGTGACAATCTGCGCGATGGCCGACGAATCCGTCATGGCTTGGCTCAAAGTTTCTCGCAATGTTTCGCCGTTGCGGTCACCAAGATAGCCCCAATAGTTGCGGTTTCCTGCCCGTTGATAAATGTCATGAAAACGTGGAAACGCGCTGCTGATGAATGCCGGCCATACTTTCGCCTTTTGTTCAAAATCAGTTAGATAATTTTTCAGCGCCGTGTCGGACAAAACACCGCCGGTTCCGGGTGTTTGGCTTAACCACATCGGTGGCCAGTCAAACGCGCCAATCCCATCTGCCAAGCGATTGTCTTCCGTAAAAAATGCTGGTTGGTTTGGTGGCGCAAGCACAGAGAAGATTTTTACCCAGTCGGAACTAGCCGTGAAAAACTGCGGGCCAAAGTTCAATAGCACGGGTTTGCCGCCAAGGTGTAAATAGCTTGGGTCGGAAAGAAAATTGGTTTGTAGAAACAGCATATCTTGCTGCGCCTGCATGATGGCGTTGGTGCTAGCCAGATACTGACCGTCAATCATGTGCTGGATGGTTTGGTCTTCGTAACAAATGGAAAACTTTAGTCCGGCTTTGCGGGTAAAATCAAAGAGCCGAGCTGTGGCCTGATTATTGGCAGCGTAGTCGAGATAATTGGCCGATCCATACCAGTCCACAATCACGCCATCAATCCCGGCGAGTTTCATTAGCAACACATGGTATTCGAGCACCGCCGGGTCGGAAGAATCATACGGGCCGATGAGCGGATAATACCACGAGGCGATCTCCCGTTCGCCGGAGGCATTCAGTTTTTCGGGATTGAAATGATCCATCGTCCAATGCCAACCCCAGTCGCCGCCGAACGGCTTGGCGGCATACCACGGCATGTAATAAACCATCACCGGCTTGGCATTCGTCGGAGCCGCCGCAGCCGGCGCGGCGAAGGGAAACAGCAGCAGCGTCGCGAGAAGGATTTTTGCCGGCTTCATGGCACCCAATTTAGTCCGTAGTAAAATGCGGCGCAATCCTTACGGTGAAACTGTGCGATAAAACCGCTGTGTGCCGGCGGCCCGGTTGGTGTCGGTGAAAGTCACGGTGTTGCCGGTGGCGTTGGTGGTGCTGCCGGTAACCGGGATCCAATTTGGCGTCGCGAGATTGGTGGTCACTTCGATGTGATAGGGGAATCCGGGCGTGGTCGCAAAAGTCAGCGTGAAAGCGTTTTGACCGCCGCCGGCGGTGCCGGTGATTTTCTGCGCGGGCGGAGCGGTGGCGCTGACGTTGAAGGCGGCGCTCGCCATTCCCGTCAGCGCATACGGCGCAATCCATTTGCTCCGCAGATAAGTTTCCACGGTCGCGCGATCCACGGCGTTCAGGGCCGAATTGTAAACCAACACTTCCGCGATGCTGCCGGCGAAGGGATTGTTAACGGTGGTTCCGTTGATCAGGCCGCCACCAACCGAGGAGGCCACGACATTGAAGTTGGCACTGACGTTGCCGAAGTTTGGGCCGGTTCCCTGCGCGGTGCCACCGGCCGTGGCGTTCCAAATGCCGTTGCTGCCCGTGCCGTTGGCGACGTATTCAAAGGCGTGGTAATTGGTCGAGGGATCCATTGCGGGACAGTCGTTGTCCACGCCGCCGTTGCTGCGGATGACGCGTGGCGTGGTGTTGCTCACGGCGTAGTCCAGCGAATAGCTGCCGTTGTCCGCGTAATCCGGATTCGCGCCGCCGGCCCAAGTCGCGAAGACGTGCTGATACTGGCCCTCGGCGATGCCGGCCGTGTTTTTTCTGGCGACGACGAACACGCTGACGGTCTTGGAAACGTTGGTGTAAGTCGTGTTCTTCAACTCGGTGCCGGTGAAACTGCCGGTGGCGTTGAAGGTGACGGTCTTGCGTCCGAACGCAGCCGTGTTGGTGTAACGAATGCCGTTGCCGCCGCTGCCAATGGTGGTGTTGAAATGATTTCCGTTACCGCTTTGATCCAGCCAGTTCGTCACGCTGCCGCTGGCATTGGTTAGCACCGACGAATTCACATTGCCGTCGAGCCAAATGCTCATGCCGGACACCGGACTGCCGAACGAGGCGGAGCCGGTCGTGGCGACGAGTTGATCATTCGTGCTGGCAGTGTCAATCGCCAGATTGGTGAAGGTCGCCACGCCGTTGCCGGCGCTGGTGCCAATGTCGAAATTTGTCGTGCCGAGCAACCTTCCAGAGCCGTTGGTCAAGCTGACAAAAATTTGCAGACTGGCCGGCAAACCCAAGGCGCTGGGATTGCCCGCAGCGTCCACGGATTTCAAAACGGGTTGCTGGTTGAAAGCGACGTTTGCCGCCGCCGAACCGGGTTGCGTCGTGAACGCCAGCGCCACCGCCGGGCCGGTGTTGGCGAGAAAGTTGAAGGTGAAATTCGCCGAGTCGTCCTGATAATTTGCAAACAGGGAATTGCTAATCGTTAAACTGCCGACGGCGTCGCTGCGCGCCCACAAAGCGGTGCGGCCGTTGGTGCCGAGGCCGCAGTTGACGATGTTCAGATATGAGGCCACGGCGTTGGACAAAGTCCCGGTGCCGCCGATGACGCTCAACCCGTCGGAAATGCTGTTGGTGAGGTTGAGGTGGTTGAGGTTGAGGCCGGGAATGCCACCGCCGTAAGTGTCCAAACAAATTTGCAGTGCGGCCCGCCATCCATAATCCCCGCTATAGCCGCCGCAGCGGATCAGGTCGCAGCGCTGGGCGGTGGTTGTGCCGCTGAAAACGTTTCCCCCGACCGCAAACGTCGTGCTGATGAGAATCCCGCAGCCGTAGGTGACATCCTGAAACAGGCAGCCTTCAATCCGGTTGCCGCTGCCGCCATAAATCGCGCCGCCACTGGCCAGGAATGGCAACTGGCCCGTGCAATGGGTGAAGACGTTGCCGCCGGCCGCATAGGTTCCTGTGGAGGCCGGCCACACGGCAAAGCAGTCGTCCCCGGTGCCGCGCGCGGTGCAGTTGGTGACGATGGTGCCCTGCATGCCGCTGTTCAAGTTGATGCCATCGGCGACCATGTTTCGAAAGCGGCAACCATCCACGAGCAGCCCGCTGGAATTGTAAATCCAGACGGCGGCCTTGGTGTGCTCGATCCAGATTCGCGCGATGGAAGAACCCGTTCCGTAGGCTCCGCCGATGCCGTCGTTGCCCTCGGAGTCGTTGCGATAATTCAATTTTCCGAAAATGGCAAAATCGGCAAGGTGAATGTTGGTGCCGTTGCCGTTCAGGTTCACGCGCCGCGCAACGTTTGTGTAAAGCGTGGCGTCGCCGACGAGCGCGGCATACCAGATGCCCGCGCCCTGGAGCGTTCGGTTGGGGGGCAAATTAACCGAGCCGGTGATTTTATAATTGCCGGGCGGCAACCAGACGTTGGTGTTGGCGTTGAGGCAATTCTGCAGGGCGGTGGTGTCATCGGTGGTTCCGTCACCGGCGGCGTTGTAGGGTGCGCTCTTGATGGAGGCTGAACCACCGGGTTGGCTCAAGGCGGCGGGAACGCTTTCCAGTTCGACGAAATCGATGACATAGTTTGTCGCGGTGTCAACGCCGTCCTTTTGCAGTCGCACCGTGTCGCCGGTTTTGATGGTCAGGTTGTTGGTGTGAACCTCGTCATAAAAATTTCTCGGATAACCGTCGGCGGCGTTTTTTGTGAACGGATAGCTGCCATACAGCCACGAGTATTTGGAGGTGACGGGCAGTCTGGCGGCCAGCACGCCGTTGGTGTAGAGGCCGAGCGTGTAATTGGTGCCGGTGCCGCCGGCGTTGTCCGGCACGCTGTAACGCACGACGATGGCGTTCGCGGCGGCTTGCGCGGTGAACTGCACATACTGGCCGGTGGCGTTGAGTTGGACGCATTGCCGCCCGGAGGATTCGGAAGCGACGACATTCGGGCCATACTGCGGCCCCAAAATCGTGCCGCCGCTGATAATCATGGTTTCCGCCTCGTAAGTCGTCCACGGCACGGCCGCGCCGGTGGAAGCGTAAGCGGAGCCGGACGAAAGCGCGAACGCCATGAGACCGAGGGCAATTATGATTGGCTGCGTCGCGCTTCCCATGTTGGTTGGTTTGAGGAAGAACACAGTGGTAAATTATATTCCTTTAACAATTCGAGAATTCGGATCAACGCGTGGATGAATCCGCTCAATCTTCAATGCCGACCGAGAATTGGCCGTTGTTGCGGTTGTGGATGGCTTCCAACCGGTTGTTGGCGATCTTCAATCCATTGGCGTGCAGAGAGCCGCCGGCGGACGGTTTGACTTCAATGCCGTATTCCTCGGTGCCGTTGATTTCGATGTTGCGGAAATTTATGTTTAACGCTTTTCGGGGGCCGTGAATGGTGATGCCGGATTTGCGCGAGTCGGTGATGCGTAGGCCGGAAATTTCAATCGGCGCAGTGATGTCGGAATCCTTGGCGTGTATCCAAAGGCCACCCACGGTTTCACCGATGTAACAATCGCCGCCAGTGTCCGTGATGGAATTGTCCTCAATGCGGATGGTTCCGGCAAACGGAATGGACTCGAAGCCGGAACTGATCAGAATACCGCTGTTGGAAAAAACTCCGCCGGTGATTTTGTTGTGGGCGACGAGATGGCCGGTGCCGCCATAGACCGCAATGCCGTTGGCGAGCCAGGGCATTTCAATCGTGTTGTTGACGAATTCATTTTGGACGCACGGCTGCTGCGACGACCAAGAGCCGTTCGGCGACCATGTTGCCAGCGCATCGTCCCCGGTGTTGCGCAGGTGGCACTGATCAACGACCGAGAAGCTGGTGCCGTCGCAGAAATTTAGGCCATCGGCCATCGTGTTGCGGATGCGGCAGCTTTGGACGCGCATATTTTCTGTGCCGTGCTTGGTCCAGAAACCGCATTTGACATGTTCAATCCACAGGTTTTTGAAAACCGAGCCGTTGCCGAAATTTCCGTCGAAAGCGTTTTCGGGCAACTCATCCACGCGCCGGTCAATGTTGCCGAAAATGGCGAGGTTGGAGAACTCAACTGGAGCGCCCGTCAACTCAAACATCGGCGAGGTGCCGGTGAGCTTCGAATGCCACATGCCTGCGCCTTGGACGCGCACATTACCAACCTTGATGCGTGAACCGTTCAGGTAAAATTCACCTTCAGGAATCCAGACGGATTTTCCCTGGGCTTGGGCGGCTTGCATGCAACGCATTAATGCGGCGGACGCGTCCTTGCCGTCGTTCGGCGCGACGCCAAAATCAGCAATTGAAAGGCTATCCACCGGACGCGGCAGCGGGGGATTGATTTTTTCCAGTTCAATCAGGTCAATGAGGCAATACGCCGCCGTGTCGTCGTGGTCTTTTTGGAGCCGGATGACGTCGCCGGGAGCAACATTGCGGATGAGCGCGTGGCTTTCGTCAAAAAAATGATGGGGCTTGCCTTGTTGCGGACCGTTTGACCACGGAAAATCGCCGTAGATCCACGAGTAACGCGAGGTGAGCCGGAGTTTGGTTTCAAATTTCCCATTGATATATAGGCCGAGGGTCGCATTGGTGCCGCCGCCGGCGGGCGCGTCGGGAATGCAGTAGCGGACGACTATCGTGTTGGCGCGTTGCCGCGACGTGATTTCGAGAAACTGCCCGTCGGCATCCAGCTTGACGAGTTTTCCACCGATGGCTTCCGCTTCCGGCGTGAGATATGCGTGCGACGGACCGCGCACGGTGCCGGTGGTTTTTGCCGTCGCCGCCGGATAGGAAATCCACGGACAAGCCGCGCCGATGGCGGCGGTCTTGGGATTGTTGCTTTGACAACCAGTTATGGCCATCGCCAACAGCGTCAATCCCACCGTAATAAATTTGAAGGCCGGCGGGTGTTTTATGGGAGGGAGGTTGTTCAAGGGGAATTGGCCTTTTGCAGACTGTAGGTATATTTCCCCGAGATATGCAAATCGAGCGTGATGGTGTAGGTGCCATCTTCAGCGACGGTCAAATCTTTGAGGCTCGGATTATATTTGAAGAACGGGTTGTCAACGTATTGGAGATCGCCCGCTTCGTTGACCCCGAAATCAATCTTCCAGGACTTGTTGGCGCGGAACTTGAACGAGCCGGCTTTCTTCATGTCGGTCGTGACGAACCAGACCTGTTTGGCCGGGTCAAAAGTCATGGGCGTGTCTTTCTCCCAACCGCCGGGCGTGGCGTTGCCGATGATGCTCCATTCCGTTTTTGTGGCGGTCCACTTGTTGGCGTTCAAGTCGGCGGTCAAGTCGGCGGTCAAATTGTAGTAGCCACCGTCGGGAACGTTCAGTCCGCCAGCTTTGCCATCGGTATCGAGGTTCCCGCCGCCGCCGTTTCCGTAGTTGATATGAAACCAGTCGGGCGCGCTGGTGAACTTGAAATATTGCAGGCCGGTTCCCGTGAGGTTCACATAGCCTTCGTATTTGCCGGGCGAATCCGGCACGGGATTGAGTGCGGGGGCGTTGGTGGGATTCCAGTTTTGATAGTCGCCGGGCACAAATAAACGGGGTGTCGTTTCGGTGTCCGCCCAAGCGGCAAGAATGCCGATGAACATGACCGCTGACGCGCTGAAAAGAGGGGCGAGTGTATTCGTATTCATGCTTCGATGATTCAAGTTTTTCCTGCCAGCCGGCGCAACGATTAATTCAAGGTGAAATCAAAATACGGCTGGGCGACCGCGTTGGTTCCATTATTCAATGCCGTTACCAGACCGGAACTGGTGGTGGATTGCACGCTGCCATCGGTCAACAGAAGGTTGCCGGATTTTTGATGGAAATCAGCCGGCCCCCAAACTCCGGCACCGCCATTATTCCACCCGCCAGACGTCCACTGGGTGGGAATTGTCATGGAGCTGGGGGCGCTAGAATTGTAATAAATATTTTCATCCGCCGCCAAAATCATCTGCGGATTCGATTCGACCGCATCCGCGCCGACCACATAGCTGATGAGATTGCTGCTGGCGATGCCGCCTCGCAACAGACAGGCGTCCGAGAAGTTGGTGGCGTAAGTGCCGTGATAACTGTCGGACGGGCAAAAGACCACCTTGGGGGTGCTCAATTCGTTGGACATCACTTGAAACACCCGGCCCGGCAGATAATTCGCTCCAACGGCCGTATAACCGTTTTTGGTGACGTATTCCAAACTGCCACCGGCACTGCTGGCAACTGACATGGGATATTTATCCCCGTTGTCGCCGCCCCAGATCCGAAACGCCAGTCCAACCTGCTTGAGATTGTTGACGCAGTTAATCTTCTGCGCCTTCTTCTTGGCCGCCGCCAGCGCGGGCAGGAGCATCGCCGCCAGAATCGCGATGATGGCAATGACCACCAACAACTCGATCAAGGTGAACCCGGAACCGAACACGGCCTGACCCGCGAGCGCCGGTCGTGAACGCCGCTGTGCGGTGGAATTGGTATCCATGAATATGCAGTCGAGCCTCTATGGCTATTGCTGCAGCACCCGCAGGAAGCCGGAGGATGACACTGGCATTGTCACGTTCGTCGTTGTCGTGCTACCGCCGGAGGAAATGCCGGTGGTGTTGGTGATAAATCCACCGGCCAGATTGGTGGCGGTAAGGATGGAATAGGTTTTGCCAGCCGCCGAAGTCCAGGTCAGCGTGAAATTGCCGGTGGCCGGATCGTAGGCTTGTGCCGTGATGACAACCGGGACGGTGGAAGCGCATCCCGTGAAATCGAGGTCTTCCCAAGCCACGGTATAAGTGCCCGCAAAACTGCTCGGATCGAGCAACAGGGAAATCTTGGTGATTTTCGTGAAATCAAATCCCGGCACCGTTCCAACAAAATAGCCGTCGGGCGTTCCCGCACTCAAGGGCAGGGTGAGGACATGTTCACCCAGGGTTTGTCCATACCAGGCGTAATGCAAAACGGTGCCATCCGCGTCCCACAGCCAGACAATCGCCCCCAGCTTGCCACTGGCGCTTGAATCCGAGGAACTCAAGTTCACCGTCAATTCGATGTTCGTATTGCCTGAAGCGTCAATGGTGACCGGCAGACCTTTATCCCCGCTGCCATATCCGGAGGCGGTAATCTGATAGCCTTGCGTGTTGGTAACGATGGTTGCACTTGCCCAATTCCCATAAGCAGCATCCAAGTGGAAGTTGCTGAACATGGTGACATTTTGCGCGCAGGTGTCGGTGACGGCTCCCGTCAGGCGGAGATTGTTCAAAGAAACTGAATAGGTGCCGCTGAATCCACCCGCGTCGAGTTGGATGTTTAGATGCTGCAAGTTGGCAAGATCAAGTCCCGGAGTTGTCCCGGCGGCATTTGTGTAGTTAGGTGTCAACAGTGGCATATTCAGGATGTGATGTCCAAGTGTCTGACCATACCAGCGGTAGCTATATTCGCTGCCATCATTGTCCGTGATGTTGACAATCGGTCCTAGTGCACCACTGGCGCTTGGATCCGAGGAGCTTAGGGTGACGTCCAGCTCAACATTGGTGTAAGCCGTCGCATTCAGCCCCAAATAGCCAATCCATTTATAGAGACCACCAAAGCCGCTGGCAGTGACAACATAGCTCGTCGGCGTGGAATTAATCGTTCCCGAACCCCACGAAGCATAAATGCTGTCCGGGGTGAAGTTGTCGAAGGTGCTAATCACGACATTGGTTACCGGCGGATCGGCAACGGCCTGATTGACGAGCGTTAAGCTGCCCAGCAGGGCAACGATGCCAGCAAACGATTTTATTTTATTCATAGGTTTTGTTGTGAGTTTTTGGTTGGTGGAATTTATTGCAAATCGGGGGTTCATGGTTTTGCGGAAGTTGCACCGCCGGTCAGGCTCAGCTTGTTCCAGGCGATGGTGTAGGCACCGGATTTTCCAAAGTGGCTCGGATCCACTTTCAGGTGCATATGCTGCAAGTTGGCGAGATCCAAGCCCGGCACCGTGCCGGCCTTGTCCTTGATCGTCGGTTCATTGATTGGCATCGTCAGCACGTGATGGCCGAGCGTCTGGCCATACCAGCAGTAACTGTAAGTCGTGCCGTCCGCGTCAATCAAAGTCACAATCGGACCGAGCAGCCCATCCGCCGCCGCCGGGCCGCTCAAGGTGACGTCCAGATCGAGCGTGGTGCAGCCCGTCCCGTCAAGGTGCGGATAGCCGATGTATTTATAATTGCTGCCGTAGCCCGTGGCCGTGATGACATAGTTCGTCGGCGTGGAATTGATCGTCGCCTTGTCCCAGGCGGGATACAACGCGTCCGACTTGAAATTTTCAAACGAGGTGATTGTCACGTCGGCAGCCGCCTGCTGGACGATTAAAAAACCGCCCACGGACACGGCGGCGATCAGCGAGTTGATGGTTTTGTTCATAACGTATTTATGGTTTGTTAGCCGGGCTTTCAAAAAAGGCTTGAATGTTTTTCCGGCTGAATGTTGAAATAAACTAACCCATCGCGCAAAACCCGACAGTCGCATGAAGTGGTGACACATTGCCGCTTGTGTCAGCAAGCACTTGAAATCATAATCCCTTCACACCGGAAAATGTTTCCCCGTTTTTCAATTTTGCCGCGGCCAGCGGGGCTTTTTTGTGGCTGGCCTTTCCGTCCGCCTTCGCTGCCGCGCCTCGCAAAAAAGCGCCGGGCTTGTGCGCTGCTTTCCGTGGTGATGCTCGGCTTTGCTTTTCCGGCTCGGGCGGTTGTCCTGTGGAGCGAACTGGAACCGGTCACGGTCAACAACAACGGTGCCGGCACCGATTTGCTCGGCGGGGCCGTGAAACGCGACGACTCGGCCAATGACACGCTCTACTTCAAATTTCACGTTGACCCCTTGTCGGACGAAACCACCGAGCCTTACTTCGCCGCGCTGGAACTGTTCGAGGGCGACCGCGAGCGCCTCAGCGTCGGCAACGCGCTGGACGCATGGGCTTACAGTGTTTATTTTCCGGGGGCGCAAAGCAGCGGCGTGCCGCCCGCCCAATACCTTGACCTGCGTTCCGCCAAGCCGAATCCGGCGGCCAAGGAAAGCCCCGTCAACTTCCAACTGCCGCAGCGCGGCGTCGGCGTCACCATTGTTTTCAAAATCCAATTCGTTCCCGGTGGGGACGACCTCGTGACCGTCTGGCTGAATCCCGACTTGGGGCCCGGCGCGAACGAGGTCAATCAGCCCGAAACCCTGACCACCCGCTTCAACGCCAACGGATCTTTCGATGAACTCCGTCGCCGTCACGGTGGCAGCGGCGGCGGTTGGACGTTCAGTGATATTGCCATCGCGACCACGTTCAACGATTTCGTGGATGTCAGCAGCGCCCGGCCGGCCGGCGACAAAATGGATTTCGCCCGCGGCGCGCCGTCCCTGCATTATTGCGCTTGGACAAGGGAACAGGGTTTGCCGGCTTCCGTTCGCGCTTTGACGCAAACGCGCGAGGGCTATCTCTGGCTCGCCGGCGATTCGGGTCTGACACGCTTCGACGGACTGCGGTTTGTTTCGCTCTTGCCGGGGAAAAATTCCGCGACCAATTTTTCCGCGCGCGTTCTGTTCGGCGACAGCCGCGGCGCGCTGTGGATTGGGACGACGAATGACGGACTCAAACGCCGGCAAAATGGCGAAGTCATCGAATTGAACAAACAAAACGGCCTGCCGTCCGATGCCATCACGGCGCTGGCCGAGGACGATCAGGAAAAAATCTGGATTGGCACGGACGCCGGGTTGGTTCTCTGGCAAAATGGAAAATTGGCGGCGCTCGAAAACGCCGCCGCCATCAAAGGCCGCGCCATCACCGCGCTTTTCAAGGACCGGCGGGGCGACGTCTGGCTCGGCGCAAAGGGCGCGGGCGTTTTTCACCGGTCGGGCGAAAAGTTCCTGCCGGTGCCGGAATTTTCCGAGCCGGGACTTTTGGCCGATTCGCATTGCCTGCTCGCGGACAAAGCCGGACGGCTCTGGATTGGCGCGGGCGCGGACTCGGTGCTTTGTCTGGAAAATGGCCGCTGGCATCGCTACCACATTCCCCAACGCCAATCCGCGTCCTTCGTCGGCGCGCTCGCCGAGGAGCCGGACGGCACCATCTGGGCCGCTGCGGGCGGCGGCGGCTTGTTTCAATTCGTTCGGGACACTTTCACCGCCGTGGCCACGAGCAGCGGATTCGCCGGCAAATCCGTCGGCGCGCTGCTGGTGGATCGCGAAGGCAAACTCTGGGCCGGCACGGACGAAGCCCTGAACCGCTTGCAGCGCAAAACCCTTTTTGCGCTCGGCCAAAACGAAGGCCTTGGCTTTGGCGCGGTGCGGGGTCTGGCGGAAGTTTCCCCCGGCGTGGTCTGGGCGATCAAACCGAACGACGGCATTTACCGCTGGGATGGCCAGGGCTTCAGCCGGCTCAAGGCGGCGGGTCTGTCGCCGCGCGACACGCAAGTCAACGCGGTGTTCGTGGCGCGGGACGGCGTCTGCTGGGTGGCCGGCGAAAACGGATTGCTGCGCTACAAGGACCCCGTGGCGGCGGCGGACGAGGCGAAACTTTTTGAACTGCCCGGTGAAAACGTTCTCGCGCTGGCCGAAGACCGCGACGGCGTTTTGTGGGCTGGCACGCAGGCGGGAAAAATCCGGTGTTTGAACGCCGGCGTCTGGACGGAACCGAAAATATTTTCCGGCACCAACGCCGTCACCGCCATCTTGCCGGAACCCGGCGTCGCGCTGTGGATTGGCACCGACGGCGGCGGCTTGTTTCGGCTTGCGGGGCAGAAGCTCGAACGTTTCGGCCAGCGGGAAGGGCTGGCGAGCGATGCCATTCGCGCGCTGCACCTCGACGGGCAGGGCACCTTGTGGATCGGCACGGCGGGCGGCTTGAGCCGCTGGCGCGGCGGCCGGATTTTCAATTTCAACCTGCGCGACGGGCCATTGCAGGACGCCGTCGCTCAAATTCTGGAGGACGATTTTGCGCGGCTCTGGCTCGGCACCGGGCGCGGCCTCGCCTGCGTCCGCAAAAGCCGGTTGGAAGAATTCGCGGCGGGCAAAACGACCGCCGTGTTTGCCAAATGCTTTACCCGCAGCGACGGAATGTTGTCCGAGGAATGCACCGGCGGATTTTTTCCGGCGGGTTTGAAAACCCAATCCGGTCTGCTGTGGTTTTCCACCACGAAGGGCGTCGCTGTGGTCGCCCCGCCGGCTTTGCCGCCGGAAACGCCGATGCCCGGCGTGGCGTTGGAGGAAGTTCTTCTGGACGGCGTGCCCGTCGGCGAAAGTTCCCCGTCGGCGACCCTGCGAATTCCGCCCGGCAAACACCGGCTGGAACTGCGTTACGCCGGTCTGCGGTTTGATTCGCCGGAGACGATTCGTTTCCGCTACCGGCTTCAGGGCTGGGACGCCGGCTGGATTGACGCCGGGACGGAACGCGGCGCCATTTACAGTTTCGTGCCGCCGGGCGAATACCAATTTAATGTCACCGCCTGCGACAGCGACGGCAAGTGGGCCGCCCGCGGCGCGGAACTCAAATTGATTTTCGCCCGATTTTTCTGGCAATCGTGGTGGTTCATCGGCATCGCGAGCGTCATTTTGCTGTCGGCGGTCGGCGGCGCGGTGCGTCTTGTTGAGCGGCAGAAGGTAAAGACGCGGTTGAAACGGCTGGAACAGGAGCGCGCGCTTGAACGCGAGCGCACGCGCATCGCCCAGGATTTGCACGATGAAATGGGTGCGAAGCTCTGCCGCATCTCCTTCCTGAGCGAACATGCGCGGCGCGAGGGCGCGGCACCGGCGGAAATCCGGGAGCAAATCAAATCCATCTCCGACGACTCGCGCGAGGTGCTGCATTCGCTGGACGAAATCGTCTGGGCCGTCAATCCGCAGAACGACACGCTCGAACACGCCGCCTCGTATCTCGCGCAATACGCGCAGGAATATTTTCAGATGACCGGGGTTGAGTGCGAACTGACCGTCCCCGCGCAACTGCCGCCGCATCCGGTTTCGTCGCAAGTGCGGCATCATTTGTTTCTCGCCGTGCGCGAGGCGCTGGCGAACATCCTGAAACATTCCGGCGCGGCGCACGCGAAGATTTCCATGGCGTGCAACCATGCCGGCTTTGAAATCATCATTGCGGACGACGGCAAAGGTTTTGATGCGAAGGCGAAAATGTCCGACGCTTCCCACGAAGGCGATACGCACGACGGTCTGCGGAACATGACCAAACGATTTGCGGACGTGGGCGGAGAATGTTTTATTGAATCCACAACGGGTCGCGGCACGGCCGTCAGATTTGTCCTGCCGCTGCCAGCCGCGAAAACAAAATGACTCATGATCACCGTATCCATCGTTGATGACGAAGCCAAGCTCCGTCAGTCCATCGCCACCTTCGTGAACGGCTCGTCCGGCTTCCAGTGCAAGGGCAGCTACGGCTCCGCCGAGGCCGCGCTGAAAGATTTGCCGGCGGACAAACCGAATGTCGTGTTGATGGACATCAACATGGGCGGCATGAGTGGCATCGAATGTGTCGAGAAACTGAAGGCGCAGTTTCCCGAAATGCAAATCCTCATGCTCACGGTTTATGAGGACACGGAAAAAATCTTTCGGGCGCTGGCGGCGGGTGCGAACGGTTATCTGCTGAAACGCTCCAGTCCGACGAAATTGCTGGCCGCCATTCGCGAAGTTCACGGCGGTGGCTCGCCGATGACCAGCTCCATCGCCCGCAAGGTGGTGGCTTCCTTCCAAAAAAATTCCGGCGGAAAAGCGGAACCGCACGGACAACTTTCACCGCGCGAGCAGGCCGTTTTGGATGGCTTGGCGAAGGGTTGGACTTACAAGCAGCTCGCCAGCGAATTGGACATCAGCACTGACACCATCCGGACCTACATTCGGCGCATCTACGAAAAGCTCCACGTCCAGTCGCGCACCGAAGCGGTCGCGAAATACCTGCGACCCTGAAATTTCCCCGTCATGGTTCGCGAACGATGGTGAAGTTGGTTGAGTTGTTTTGCGCATTAAAAATCTCGCAGTTTTTCAGCGTCAAACTGCCGTTGGCATCTTCACGAATCGTCATTCCGTGTCGTTCCGCCGTCGCGATGCCGCAGTTCGGGATGCTCACGTTTTCGAGCCGGACATTTGACAGGGTTCCGTCGCCATGTGCGCTGCCGGGTGCCACCAAACCGAAACCGTCGGACAAGCTGTCCTTGACGTTCACGTTGCTGATTTCCAAACCGGAAATTCCGCGTCGGTCCAGGCAGAGCTGAAACGCCGCGCGCCAGCCCCAGCCGTGATCAAAGCCGCCGGAGCGAAGGATGTCGCAGTTGCGCACGACCGTTGTGTCGCTGAAGTTGTTGTAAATTTTCAGGCTCTCGTCAGAAGTCGGGAAAGTCGTGCTCAACAAAATGCCGCAGCCCGGCGCGATGTCTTGAAATAGGCAGTCCTCGATGCGGTTGTCCTTGCCACCGTAAATCGCGCCGCCGTTCGCGAGGAACGGCACTTGCCCCGTGCAATGGCGGATGACGTTGAAGCCGGGCAGGGGAGTTTGCTCAATGTAACCTTGGTCGGAAGGCGTCGGCCAGATGGCAAAGCAATCGTCGCCGGTGCCGCGCGCAGCGCAGTTTTCAACCAAGAATTCGCGGCTGCCGACGCACAGATTAATGCCGTCGGCGAGTGTGTTCCGAAACCGGCAGCCAGCCACGACCACCTTCGTGCCGTTGTAAAACCACATACCGACCTTGGTGTGTTCCACCCAGATGTGCGAGACGGTGCAGTTGTCGCATCCCGCGCCGTGAATGCCGTCGTTCGGCTCGTCGTCATTGCGGTAATTCAATTTGCCTACAATGGCGAAATCGGCGAGATGAATGTTGCCGCCCTTTAGTTTGAACCGCACGCGCTTGTCCGCCTGATTGTAAAGATCGGCATCGCCGATAAAAGTCGTGTGCCACATACCGGCACCTTGAATCGTCACGCCGGATTCGCAGAGAATGTCGCCGGCCAGTTTGTAAGTGCCGGCCGGAACCCAGACGGTTTTGTCCTGCGCTTTGGCCGCCATGAGACAATTCCGCAGCGCCTCGGTGTCATCGGTTTCGCCGGTGCCGCTTGCGCCGAAAGCCATCACCGAAAGTGAATTCGCTGGAGCTTTAAGCGGCTTGGCCACTTTTTCCAAGTCCACCAAATCCACGATGCAATAATTTGAATCGTGGAAAGTCTTTTGCAGCCGGATCACGTCACCTTTGGAAATTTTCAAATCTTTTACCCGCGCTTCGTCGTAAAAATTTCGCGGCCTGCCGCTTTTCGGATCGTTGTTGAACGGGTAATTCCCGTAAATCCACGAGTAATGCGACGTGAGCGGAATGTTCCGCAAAAACTTGCCGTTGCGAAAAATACTGATGCTGGAATTGACGCCGCCGCCGTTCGTGGAATCCGGCAAACTGTAACGCACCACCATCGCGTTGGCAGGTTCGCTGGCGGTGAACTCGACGCATTCGCCGGCGGAAGTCAGCTTCACGCATTTCTGGCCGGAGGACTCGGTCTCGACCAGAAACGGTTCAAACTTCGGTCCCAGAACCGTGCCGGTGGTCTTCATGTCCTCGGCCTCATAAGTCGTCCACGGCACATTTGCGCCAACTCCCGCATGGACGGCGGCGGGAAAAATTGCGAGCGAAAGAAACAATGCGGTCCGGACAAAGTTCGCGTTCATAAAAAATTGGCGGCGCGGGTTTTGACGATCAATACTTCGCCATCAGTGAAGCGCCGGGCGCGACGATTTGCGTTTTGCCGGTGACCACAAATTTGCGCTTGGATTTGTTGGAGGCATGGGCGCTGATTTCCACGCTGTTTTGCGAAATCCTGATTCCAAACTGGTCACCGCGATGAATCAGATTGAACTCCAGCTTCCGCCATTTTTTGCAGAGGCGCGGATTGATGATGACCTGCTTTTCCCCGGCCTGCACGCCGCCGAAACCGAACACCGCCGTCATCCATGCGCCGCCGTTGGCCGCCGGATGCGAGCCGCCCATGAAAATGGTGCCGACATAGACTTTATATTTCGCCTCCAGATCAATCTTCGCAGTCTTGAGAAAATAGTCGTAGGCAAAATCCAGATTGCCAAATTCCGCCGCCACCATCGCGTAGGCGCAGGCGCTCAAACTGGAACCGTGCTCGGTGCGCGGTTCGTAGTATTCCCAGTTCGCCTTTTTGACCTCGGTGGAAAAGCGATCCTTGAACAAATTCAGCATCATTACTACGTCAGCCTGCTTGATGACGCGAGTTTGGACGGCCACGCCCTGGCCGCCGCCAAGATATTCATGGGGATGAATCTTCCGCGCTTTCACCGTCTCGACCGTCGCATCTTCCAGTCGGAAGTAATCGTCGAACTGTTCAATGATGCCGGTTTTCTTGTCCGGTTGCGGAACGTAGAGCCGCTTGGCCGCTTCGATGAATTGGGGAAGTTCATCGGCAATTTTGATTTTCTTCACGAGCGACTTAAACGCCGACGGATGCTTTCGTTTGAGGTGTTCTACCGTCGCGTTGGCAATTTCAAACGTCGCCTTGGCCACCATGCTGGTGAAGGCGTTGTTGTTGACGCGCTCGTGGTATTCGTCCGGGCCGGTGACATCAAGAATCTCGTAGCGGTTTTTCTCCGGCTTGAAATAGGCGTATGAAAAATAAAACCGCGCACATTCCAGAATCACCTCTGCGCCGCCTGCCAGCAACAGTGAGTCATCACCGGTCAGCTTGAAATATTCCCACATGGCGATGGCGATATCGCCGCTGATGTGAGCCTGCTTGTCGCGGAAATAAGTGCGTAAAGCGCGCCCGGTGATTGGATCGCCGATGTTAAAGTAGGTGCAGGCTTCGTCGCCCGACTCCTGACTTTCCCAGGCGTAAAATGCGCCGCGAAAGCCGACGCTTTCGGTCTGCGCCTTGCGTCTTGCGCCGGCGAGCGTCTTGATGCGATAGCGCATGAGTTCGACCGCCTTCTCCGGACAGGTGTGGAGGAAAAACGGGAACATGAACATTTCCGTATCCCAGAAAATCGCGCCTTTGTAAACCTGCCCGGACAAGGCGCGCGCGGGAATGGAATTGGCGCTGCCGTTCACCGGCGCGACGATCAACAGTTGGAAAATGCTGAACCGCAACGCGAGCTGCGCTTCATCGTCGCCGTCAATCTTCACGTCGCACGCCGTCCATTTTTTCTTCCACTCGGTGTCATGCTTGGTAAGGCAAGATACAATGCCGGAAGCTTTGGCTTGTTTAACTGCGCCAATGGCGGCTTCGCTAGGCGACTTCACGGGGTCGTTGTCCGTGAAAACGGCGAAGTATTTGAAGAAGGTGTGGGTCCTGCCGGCTTCCGCTTGCAGACTGATGACGCGGAGGTTTTTCTTGCCGGAAATCTTGTGCGCTTCTTTTCCGAGGTTTGAATCAATCGCCTCCGCCACGGCGACGCGCTTGCCCGTCTCGTTGGTAACGCCGTGCACCACAAGTATTCCATCGCACTTGGCTGGAGTCAGCTTTAAAAGATGCGGACCGTTCAAGTCCCAGACGTTGAAGTCAATTCCGGTGTGAATGACGACCTTTGCGGCCTTATCGCAGACGAAACTAAACTGGATGACGCCGAGATTTGGGTTGGCGGCGCTCAAGAAGCGCGACGACTTGATGGTAAGATTTTTGTCGCGTGACGAAAAAATTGTTTCGCGCTCAAAAACAGCGCTTTCGAGGTTCAAGCGCTGGCTGTGTTTCTTGATCTTTGTGTGGCGTGCTGAAATCGCCTTGCCGTCGAGCGTGACTTGGGTGAAGCCGCCATTGGGGGCGTTCACCGGTTCGCGCCAGGAATTTCCCACGCGGTCGAAGATGCCCGCGAGCGTGATGCCGACCAGTTCGTCCGGCCCGAATTCGTCCAGCGTGCCGCGGTAGCCCATGTAGCCGTTGGCGATCTGGTAAACATTACCAGACCGCATGATGGCTTCTTTTTCGTTGGTGAATTGATCAGTGCTAACTTGCCACAGGCTGTTCATAGGAATTCTTTCCGCTCTTGGAATCTTTGACGAACATCATCAGCACGCCGGAGATGATCATCGTGACGCCGCCGAGGACGAGGGCGTAAATCGCGTGCCCGCCAAACACAGTGCGCACGAGGAGTCCGAGGATGGCTGAAGCCAGAATCTGCGGGATGACGACGAACAGATTGAACATGCCCATGTATACGCCCATTTTGCGATGCGGCACGGCACTGCTCAAAATCGCGTAGGGCATCGTTAGCAAGCTCGCCCACGCGATGCCGTTGGCGATCATGGAAATGAGCAGCAGTTTCGGATCCTTGAAAAACACCATGGAAATTAAGCCGATTCCACCGATGATGAGGCACACGACATGCGTGGTCACGCGGCCGGCTTTGCGCGCGAGCACCGGCAGCAGGAACGCGACCACTGCGGCCGTGGCGTTCCAAACGGCAAAGAGCACGCCGACCCAGTCGGCTCCCTGGTTATAGAGTTCTGATTTTGGATCCGTGCTGCCGAAATGGTAGCTCGTCACCGCCGTGGTGGTGTAGATGAACATCGCGAACAGTGCGAACCAGGTGAACACCGTTACCAGCGCCAGTTGCTTCATCGTGGTGGGCATGTTTTGCAGGTCGTAGATGATTTCAACCAGCGCGTTGACTTTGCCGTCGGCGTATTGTTTGGCGGCGGCGATTTGCAGCGCGCCATAGAATGCGAAGCCGAACGACAAAATATAAAGCCCCTGATACCAGCCGAGGCTTTTTACAAGATAAGTAAGAATCAAGCCAGCCAGCACCAACACCGCGCCCTCGATGTAGTAAGTTTTGGGGTTCATCTGAATCGCGGAACCCTCCTTCGCGGCGGCATCGGTTTCGTGCGCGTTGAATTCCTCCTGCTCCGCCGGCGAATATTCCTTCACGGAAAAAATTGTCCACAACACCGCCGCAAGGAAAACCGCCCCGCCGATGTAGAATGACCATTTTACCGACGGCGGAATCTGGCCTTCCGGCGCGGTGTTGGCAATGTGCAGCCAATTTGTAAATGCGTATGGCAACAGCGATGCGACGACAGAACTCGCGCCGATGAAGAAAGTTTGCACGGCAAATCCCTTAGTGCGTTGTTCGTCTGGCAACATATCGCCGATGAATGCACGAAACGGTTGCATCGTGACGTTGATCGAACCGTCCATAAGCCACAGTGTTCCCGCCGCAACCCACAGTGCGGGCGAATTCGGCATGATGAGCAGCGCCAGCGAGGACAAAATTGCGCCCACGAGAAAATAGGGTTTGCGTCGGCCCAGTCGGTTCCACGTCTTGTCGCTCATGTGGCCAATGATGGGCTGAATGATCAGACCAGACACCGGCGCGGCGATCCACAAAATCGGTATGTTATCTACTTTCGCGCCGAGCGTTTCAAAAATGCGACTGACGTTGGCATTTTGCAGCGCGAAGCCAAATTGAATGCCAACGTAGCCGAAGCTCATGTTCCAGAGCTGCCAGAAGCTTAATTGCGGTTTTTGTTTCATTTTGGTTTTCTTCAGGCAGCCGCCAGCACCGACTTCGATCGTTTAGCGGCAACCCATTTATTGATTTTTTCCAAATTGGTTTCAGCGAGGTCGGTCACGACCACGTCCGCGCCATTCATTTTCAATTCGTGCGCGTTGTTTTCGCGGGCGATGCCAATTACGAGTGCAAATTTACCTTTCGCTCCAGCTTGCACGCCCGAAACGGCGTCCTCTACCACGATGGCTCGGCTGGGCGTTGCGCCAAGATTGCCGCACGCGGTAGTAAAAATGTCCGGTTCCGGCTTGCCTTTCAGTCCTTGCTGCGCAGAGACAATGCCGTCCACGCGAGTTTCAAAGAGATGCAGGATACCAGCCTTGTTCAGCACAAAGTCGCCATTCTTGCTGGAAGTGGCGAGCCCCACCCTGATGCCTTTGGCGAGCAGTTCGTTGATCAGCTTCAGGGTGGAGTCATACAGCCCCACGCCATCCTCTTCGACGACTTGGTTAAAAAACTCGTTTTTCCGATTGCCCAAACCGCAAACCGTTTCCTTTTTTGGTTCATCTTCTGGGGAACCAAACGGAATATTGATGCATCTGGAATTCAAAAATGCCTCCACGCCTTTGTATCTGGGGCGACCATCCACAAATGCCAAATAATCGTAAGCGTGGGTGAATTCGCGGAACGGTTCGCCGTGGATTTGTTCGCGGTGGCGAAGGTATTCATCGAACATTTTCTTCCAAGCAAGCGAATGGACAGAGGCGGTCTGGGTGATTACCCCATCCATATCAAAAATGACTGCGTCAAAGTTCAGCATAATGCGATTTGTGAAAGGCTAGACTCTTTGCGGTATTTGCCACAGTCGCATGAATAGGCGACACCTCTGATTTCTGCGTTTGTCGGCCAACGAAATAATATTCGCTTTGCCATGGTCAAATTGCGGATTTGTCACCGCTTCATGCGACTTTCAGGGGTAATGTGTCAGGCATAAGATTTGGCAAGTCCAAGCGTTTTGTATGAGTCAGAAAAATATCCCGATTCAAGTATGCTTTTCGTCACCGATATTGGCGTATATGACTGGCATCAGCCCCTGCCGCCTCCTTTCACTGTGGGCAATCATTTTTACAATCGTCGGAGGGGGTTTATCTATTGGTTCTGCCGATGAACCGGTGGTGCAAACAATCACCGTTCAAACGAATCTTGCTTACAAAACCAGCAATGCCCTGAGCGATTACGAAATTGAACGGTGTAAGTTGGATTTGTATTTGCCAGCGGCGCGGAAGAACTTTCCCACATTGGTGTGGTTTCATGGAGGCGGACTGGAAGTCGGAGCAAAAACCGAGGAATTGACGGTGAACATCGCGCACAGCCTGGCGCAATCTGGCATCGCCGTCGCAGTGCCAAACTATCGCCTCAGCCCGAAGGCAAAATTTCCGGCTTACCTTGACGATGCGGCCGCTGCGGTGGCGTTTGTGATTACCAATATCGCCGCTCAAGGCGGAGACACCAACCGGGTGTTTATTGGCGGTCATTCCGCCGGCGGCTATCTGACGCTAATGTTGGGATTGGATAGCCAGTATCTTCAGCAAAAAGGGTTCGCAAAATCGGCCATCGCCGGCCTGATTCCCGTGAGCGGTCAAACCACAACACACTCCACCATTCGCGCCGAGCGCGGACTGAATCGAAACAGAATTATAGCCGACGAAGCGGCACCAATCTATTACGCCGACAAAGAAACACCGCCATTGCTGATTTTCTTCGCCGAGCATGATTTTCCCATGCGCGTCGAGGAGAACCAATTGCTCGTGGCGGCGCTAGCTGCCGCCGGCAACACAAATTACAGTGCGCATCTCGTTCATGACCGTGACCACATCAGCATCGCTGAAAACATCAAGCACTCAAACGATCCAGTTCACATGGCTATTGTGGATTTTATCAAATCTGGAACAGTCCACCGGCAGTAATGAGTCGAACCGTACATAATTATCGTGGGTCGTCATCGGTATTTCAGTTGCCAGCCAATCCGTTTTATTGTCGCATGAATCGGCGACGTTACAGAATTGGAAATACAATATAAACTGTGACCATGATTTTCCGGATTTCCATTATCATTTTACTGGTTTCATCGCTGCACGCGGCCCCGGTATTTCGTGGTGCAACAATTCCGTGGATAACCTATGAGGCCGAAGATATGGCGACCACCGGCGAAAAACTGGGGCCAAAGTATGATCCCAGCTTGGTCGAAACCGAGTCCTCCGGCCAGAAATGTGTAAAACTCGCAGCCACCGGCCAGTATGCGGAATTTACGGCCAAGGAGTCAGCGAATTCATTCGTCTTGCGCTACAGCCTGCCAGACTCGCCGGATGGCGGCGGCATTGATTCGACCCTCAGCCTCTATCAAAATGGCAAATTGATTCAAGCGGTTCCAATCACATCTCGGTATTCGTGGCTCTACGGCCATTATCCCTTCAGCAACGATCCCAGGGCAGGAAATCCAAGAAATTTTTTTGATGAAGTGCGATTAAAAGGTTTGTCCATCGCCAAGGGCGACGTTCTACGATTGCAGAAGGACACAGGCGACACCGCTTCATCTTGCATCATTGATCTTGTGGACTTGGAAACAATCGCCCCCCCGCTTATGGCTCCGACGAATTCGCTCGCTATCACTGACGCCCGCTTTGGTGCCGTTGGCAACAGTGAAACTGACGATACCACCGCCTTGATAAAATGTATTCAGGCCGCGAGAAGCGAGGCAAAAACTGTCTGGCTGCCCGCCGGCACATTCAAGATTACTGGTGACATTGACGTGCCATCTGACATGACGATTCAAGGCGCGGGCATGTGGCATACCACCCTTGTCGGCGATGCCGCGCAATATGTCGGTGTCAATGGGCGTGTCCGGTTCAATGGCCAGGGCAGCAACATTCACCTTTCAGATTTTGCCATTAATGGAAAGCTAAATTATCGGAATGACAACGAGCCAAATGACGGCATCGGCAACACCTTTGGCGTGAATTCAACCATCTCGCGGATCTGGATTGAACACACCAAAACCGGTGTATGGGTCAACAACTCCAGCAATCTGGTTGTCGAAGGATGCCGCTTTCGCAACACCATTGCCGACGGCGTGAACTTTTGTGTGGGCATGAGCCACTCGACCATCACCAATTGCACCGCGCGCGGCACCGGCGACGATTGTTTCGCCATCTGGCCCGCAACGCACGCACCGCAGAACTTTGAGCCAGGCTTTAACACCATTCGCCATTGCACCGCCCAATCGCCATTCCTTGCGAACGGTGCCGCCATCTACGGCGGCAAGAGCAACCACATTGAGGATTGTCTAATCACTGACATCTCCACCGGCTGCGCCATTTTACTTAGCACGACTTTCCCGACGGCGAATACGAACAGGGGCATTGATAATAATTTTAGCGGCACGACCGTTGTGCAGGGTTGCGACCTGATTCGCAGCGGTGGATTCGATCCGTGGCGGACTTGGCGGGCTGCCCTGCAACTTTGTCTGGATGGTCGGAACATTTCGGGCGTGGACATCCGTGATCTAAACATCAAGGACAGCATTTCGGATGGCTTGAGCATTGTCGGGCCGGGCAAAGACCAAAGCCAGAATATGCTTACCAATGCCATTCTTGCCAACGTGAACATCCCCAATTACGGGATTGGTGCCGAGAATCGCCATGGTCTATGGATTAGAAACGACGTTTGCGGAAGCTTTAACCTGCGCCACTCAAGAATCGTAGAACAAGTAAATAACTCCTCCAGCTTCACAATTCAACGGGAGCCTTCGACGGCCAATTTGGAAATGCGCAACCAGAAAGAAGCGCCAAACGGGATGGCAATCAACCGCTGAAAAAACCAGTCGGTGCAATTTAATTGGTGGCAAATGATTCAAAAGAACTTCCCCGGCAATTTCCGGAAATCTGCTCGCCAAATCTGTCAAACACCGGCGTCACCGTTTTATGCGACTATCATGAAATGAAATGGTGTTTTATGTTGCGGGCATATTCACCGGAATGAAATCGAACAGCAGGACAATGATTATGAAAAAACAGGCAACAAAAGCATTTACGCTCATCGAGCTTCTCGTCGTCATCGCCATCATCGCGATTCTCGCAGCCATGCTCCTGCCCGCGCTGGCGGCTGCCAAGAAGAAGGCGCAAAAAATCAGTTGCGTCAATAACCTCAAGCAGGTAGGCCTCGCCTTGCGTATGTGGAGCGACGACAACGGAAGCAAATATCCGATGACTGTTTCCACCGGTTCTGGTGGCGCGAAGGAATATCTCTTTACCATTGCCAATGGACTACCAACGGGAACTCCCGCCAACGGATACAATCCGGGCAAGGCTTTTCAAGTAATGTCCAATGAATTGAGCACACCCAAAATTGTTTTCTGCCCGTCGGATAACCTACACACGGCCGGCAGCGGCTACGCCACCAACTTCTCAGACGGGGAATTTCTGGGTGGGACAACGGGAAATCCGAAAACGAAAATTAGTTATTTTATCAACGGTGACGCCACGGAAGGTGATCCGCAAATCATCCTTACTGGGGACAACAGCATCGCCAACGGCACGGCGGGCAGCAGCGCTGCCGCACCGACGCCCTCTTTCACCACCATGCAACAGTTGCAGCCGGCACTGGCCGTCACGTGGGCATGGACGAGCGATTTTCACTCAAAATCAGGCAACATCGCCTTTAGCGACGGTAGCGTGCAGCAGTTAACCGTTTCAACCCTTCGCACGGCGTTGCTGAATTCCACAAATTCCGTCGGGGTTTACCAGTTTTACAATTTTCATTTGTAAGAAAATCACGGGGATTTGCAGTGCGCTTGTTCTAAACTGGCCTCTTTATTTGGATCACAGTTCAACTCGTAATCCGCCGCGAAATTAGCCTGTGCGCTGGCAGTTGTAAAATCATGTCACCGTTTCATGCGACTGTCAGTTTGGCGAGAATGGCGTAGATTAATCCACAATTTCCAAAATTGCCCATCAACCGCGCACAATCAGCCAACGACCATAAAAATAACTATGCAAATAAAAAGTTTCTCTGCGGGCGTTCTTGTGACCCTTGCGTTGGCGCTCACCTCGAGCCTTGCCGTTGCGGATCATCCGCGAATTTTAATTGATTGCGGCGGCATCACGGGAAACGCCGGAAGCGGTGTGACAACCGCCAGTCCGGCTACCTATTCGCCTTATGTGAATGTTTATTGGAATAATTTCAGTCCCGTCCCAGTAGTGCATGGACCTTGAGCGAAAGCGGTGAGATTCCGAAGGAATCGGCGTTCCGGCGGCGAAGTGGGTTTAAGGATTTGGTG
>Ga0214172_1000246_pt1 | contig 28119 bp, 26 predicted proteins | sample TroBogEpilimnion_29_FD_153010 | JGI IMG/M metagenome (GOLD analysis project Ga0214172, IMG submission 153010) | Freshwater microbial communities from Trout Bog Lake, WI - 12JUL2007 epilimnion | ecosystem: Environmental > Aquatic > Freshwater > Lake > Epilimnion/Euphotic zone | place: Trout Bog...
TCTTCCACTCCAGCCGCTTACGTTCCAGATCGCTCCACTCCCAAAACAGGCCGGACTCACTCGGGGCAATTAGTTAGCCTGACACTCCGGACGATTCGCTCCACGGCCTGCGGTCTCGGCTGGCCCGTGCGGCCCGCACCCCATGGCCCCGCAGCCGGCCCGTCAGTCCGTTCCGCTGAATCGCCGGAGCGTCAGGGAGCTGGCCTCGCGCTAACGCGCCGAGGCGGCGGGTGACCAGACGCCCCGACCATATTGTGACGGCAACGCGGGGACGGTGGCAGGCCGGACCGGCTCCGACTACGGTTCTCGTTCCTGCGATCCTGGGTCTCCGCCTTGCTCACCCGGATGCCATACAACACACATTGTGCGTTCGGTCGCTCGTTCCTCGTTCCCACCTTTATTCTATTCGGGCCGACAACTCCCCACTCGTGGGACCCTTCGGCCCGGAATAAAGGGTCGCACAATGTGGCATTGTCTGTCATCCGGCGGCCGCACTGTCACGGGGACTGCACTCCGGCGATAAAGCACCCGCGCCGGCACGCTCCTGCCCTCGTCGCGTGGCAGTCCCCGCGCCAGTTTGCCGGCATCCGTCCTGCCACCATCCCCGCTCTGCGAGTTTGGGCGAAAACACGTCGGGGCGTCTAACCCCTAAAACCCCCACCCATCCCCCAGTGCTCGCCCCCCTGCCATCCCCCAGGGGGGCTGCGCCCGAGCGGGAAAAGTTAGATTTAAAAAGTTTTTTGACAGATTGAAGTTTTTCTTCCGTATTATAGGTTGGAGCCAGTGATATGGCGGCCCATGAAGACCCAGCTTGAAATAAACCCCGACTGCCGCGCCGAACTGTCCAAACGGATTATCACCAATTCGTTTGCCCGCTGTCTCATGGACAATCCCCAGTGCACCCACCACCTAGTTTACAATAATGTCACTTATTGTTTTCATCCCTACTTTCATCAGATCATCAACCAGACCCGTGTGACACCGTAGGCAAGCGGTAAGCGGTTTAGAACGACCCCATGAAGACTTCCCTCATCACCGAACTCTGGCGCACGAAGATTTATTTCACCCTCACGCTGACCTTGGCGGTCAGCGGCCTGTGGGTCGCGCCCACCGACTGGCAGCGAGGCCTGATGCTCGGCCTCTATCTCGGCTGCGTTTTGGCAGGACTCGGGCGGGCCGTTCGCCGCGCCCGGGCATGCGTCGCCCTTCCTTGAAGCCGTTGCCGCCGGATCACCATTAGTCCTCCGCCCGGACCGGGCAACGACCATCGCGCGCAAGGGGAATGGTTCACTGCCTCGCTCCGAGAGGTCGCTCAGCAGCTCACCCGGGGTGGCGGCTCGCCGCCAGGCGCGCGCAGTCCAACTGCCGACCCTCCAACGCCCCATTTGTCCCCCAAAATGGTGACATGACGCCCTCCGGACTTTTTGCTTAAATTTAATTATGGGAAAAGTAAAAAGGAGTCATTTTGGACATTCACCGGATTGTCGCGCCCAACTCGCCCCCTGGATGGTCGGCTTTCATTTTGCCGAATGCCTCACCAATGACCCCCTCTGTGCCCAGCGCATGAAATGCTGTGAATACCAGCTCTGCTTTCATCCCGCCCGCCACAAGTTCATGGCCCAAACCTCCAAGCCGCCGCTCCAACCCTCAATCGCCAATCGGCAATCGGCAATTTCTATCGCCCCCGCAGCTTCCGCACGATGATCGTGCGCGGCTCAGCTGCCGTCGTCGTGAAAACAGGGCTGTAGCCCTGTAGAAACGATCGGAACATCCCGCATGGCGTTCCAACCCCATTTCCAGCCACCGACGCCGCCTGGGGCGTTTAAACCATCCACAGACGCCACCGGCGGGCGTTTTTAAACACCCCCCCCGCCCCCGATGTTTCAGCGGTCACCGGCAGCAACGGGTCGCCGGTGGTATCCATTTTTACAGAAACCGGCCCAGTCGCCCACAATCCCAGCCCCCAGTGTTTCGCGACCCGCTGATAAAAGGCGCACTTTCAACGAAGGATTAGCGCATCCTCCCGCCGCACCCCGTTTCCTGCCACACCGAACCCTTGCCTCAGTTCCACCACACCAATCCAGCTTCGCCAGACCACCTAACCCTTGCCCCACTCTTGCCTAACCAGCCCACCTGCCATGATTCAGGCCCCATGTTTTTTGTTTTCATATCATAATCCCAATCCGACTGGTCCAACCCAATGGCATTGAGGGAAGGACACCCGACCCCAAGGAGGGTGTTCCTTCCCTCTGCCTGCTTGCTGGTCTCAGGTCTCTTATCCCTTAAAGAGGCGAGACCGTGAGACCTTTGGTGGCTCAATTGTTTGCATCTCGTTTATTATTAGACCAATACAGCCCAGCCGAACTGTAAATCAGGCCCCCCTCCTTTAACCGGCTCAAATACCGCTTCGCGGTCGACTCGCCCATGCTCAATTCCGACCGCGCACGGTCAATGGCGGCTTTGTAATTTCGGGTCTCATTCCCCAGCACCGTCTCCACAAACTCCCGATCCGAACACACCTTGTTTTTCGACTGGGGCCGGCGGAGTGCCTCCGGGTTCAGATCCTTGGCGAGCCGCATCAGGGGGTAATCCCACCTCATGACATAATCCGGCAGCTTGGGCAGGTTGCGGAGGGTCGAGCTGACCGTGAAACAATCCTCCTCTTCATGCGGGGTGATGACCTTGATCGAGTCCGGGTCCCGGGCAAAAACACCCGCCCCGGCCGCCCGATCGATGGACGCCTTGGCGGAGCTGTCGCCCTTGGCGAAGTGGTGGGCGAACGTAATGGCGGCTTTGGTCCGTCTGGCCAGCTGCTCCAGTTCATTCATGAGATCCGCAATATCGCTATTGGAATTCTCGTCGCGGTTGCCGAGCAGTTTGTAAATCGGATCCAGGATGAGCAGGCCAAACTGGTGTCGCATCAGTTCGGCTTCGAGCTGGGGGCGCAGGAGGGAAAAGTCGGCATTGTGCCCGCGCAAATTCCAGAGGTGGAGCATGTCATGGACGCCCGTGCATTCCGGCCGGGCATGCAGCAGCGCGGCGAGGCGTTGCTGGATGGCCCACGGATGCAATTCGAAGTTGAGGTAAGCCACCCGGGACCGCTGCGTCCGGTTGCCCCACCACTCCTGCCCGCTGGCCACCGAGACGGCCAGATCGAGCAGGCTCCAGGTCTTGTTGGACTTGCTGGTGCCGCTCAGGATCATCTTCCCGCCCTGATGCAGCAGGCCATGAATGATTTGCGGCGGCACCGGCTCCGGCTTGGCGGCGAAATCCCCATACTGGACCATCGGCGGCAGCGACTCCGGCACGGCGCCCAGGTCCACGGCAATGTCAATGGGGCCACTCATAGTTTGGTGTTTAAGCGTGCCACAATGGTTTGGATGTTCGCCGCTTGGTCCGGAAACAGCTGGCTGTAATGGCTGGCCCGGATGAAGTAACGCCATTGGTCGGCGTAGAGATCCTGGATTTCAAGGATGGGAAGTCCACTGGCTCTGGCCAACATCAGATTGCGGCCGGTGAGGGAGAAATGAAAAATTCCCTCCTCAATATACCAATAGTAGCCGGCGACGCTGGAATACAAGCCATCCGCCAAGGGGCCGTCGCTGGCCTGGATGATTTTCAGCGTCGGTTTCAGGGCTTCATTCCTGGCCGTGCCGGCATGATTGGTTTCTGTCGCGGTGTTTTGGTCCGTGCTCATTTTGTTCCTCCGTTTAATGGTTTTTCAGCCATACGAGTCGTTGCAGTTTCCCCTCCCGGAAAGCCCCGGGCACACGCACGGGCTGGGAGTAGGTAAATAATTTGGGATCACAGCCAAAGGCGGTCAGGCCCGCCTTGAGCCGGTTCTCCATCAGTTTGGTGGGCGGTGCCTCAAACCAGCCATGCAGGCTTTTGCCGGCGGTATCAATGATGCAGTGCAGCGGGTAATGCAGCCGCCGGCTCATATATGAGAACACCGCGCCGATCTGATCTTTCGCCAGCGTGTCCGATTCCACGACCTGATAACGCTGCCCCGCGATATTTTCATTGCTCCGGCTGTACGACCCCGGCTTGAAGGCGGACCCGCACGTGTAATTCCCCATGCCGGGGCCGATTTGATACCAGTCAGCCACCGGCCGGAAATGCGTGGCATGCTTCGGCAATCCGGTGCTGTAAATGTCGCCGATCCAGACCGTGCTATGCGCCGGCCAGACCTTGAGCCAGGTGCGGAACTGATCCTCCGGGTCCCGCTGGGAGACCAGCAGCGGCGAATCCTCGAGTATTTGCGCGTACGGCCAGCGGAACTTCTCAAACAGCTCCGGCTTGAATCGGCTGGCCAGCGCGGCCAGCGTTTCCAACACCAACTGCTCGCCCGCAGCCCGGCCTTCGGCCTTGGCGCGGGCCCTGACGACTTCACGCGGCAACACCGCGCCATCGGCCTGCAACACGTCACCGCTGCGAATGGTTTTTCCGCCGGGCAGCACCAGCGTCCAGGGCGACCGCCCTAATTCACGGCGTAGCCGCAGGTTCACCCCGGCCACGGTCGCGGCACAGGTCGCGTGGAAACAATAGATCGTCGGCGCCCCATCCACGCTCACGCGGCAATCCTTCTTGCTTGTCTTGGTGGTGTGCAGCGACTCGCCGGGACAACGACAGAACCCGCTGACCTCATTTTGCCAGTCGATTTTGCCCACCAGCGCGGCGGCGATTTGTCGAGGGTCACTCATTTCAATTCAAGCTTGGGGAGGAGTTTGAATTGATTGGGTTCCGGCACGCTTGGTGGCGACCCTGAACGAGGTTCTTGCTCAACAGCGTCGAGCGAACCAGATCCACGTCAAAGAAAACCAGATGACCAATTCGAATATAGGGAATTGCCCGTTCCTTGGTTTTCTGTCGCAACCAGCGGATGCTGGGCCGCGCCTCTTGTTCAAACAACTGGTTCAGCAGCTGCTGGCCACCGACCAGCTTTCCGTTCTCTGATATGTTTTTCATTTGTTTTTCGGCGAAGTCGATTTAACGCAGCAGTCCTCCGCACTGTGCTTCGGAAAGGCTGTAATTGCCTCCGCCAGCGTGAACCATAGCAGACCCGTTTCTGAGCCTGGCCCGGAGGCTTGCAACAAAAAACTCCGCCAAATCAACATCCCGCAGCAAAAAAAAACCACCGCCCAGCAAAGTGCAAGGCGGCGGGAACAAGTGACAGCTTTTGGCGGCCTAAAGCCGCGCCAAGCTTTTTTTATTATATTTTAGAAACTTTCAAAGCCTTGGCGTCACGACCGGCCTTTTCAGCAGCTTCTAGTTCCAGCTTGGCTTTCTTTTCCGCCTTTTTCACGGCAGACTTCTTGCCAGATGCACTGCGGACCTGCTTGATATAGTACGGGTACCACTGCCTGAAATGACTAGCCCCCGCATTGGCCTGATCCGCGTTTTCATAGTTCTTCCACCGGCCATAAGCATCGGAAATCTCATCTTGAGTGGGGTCTTTCCCAGTCCTTTTGCGTAGCGTATCTCGCACGTATGCTTTAGCGGTTCTGGCCAAATCAAAAGTGCGATTTTTTTTGGATTTCGCGAGCATCCTCTGCAAAAACTGGTCGCGGCTCACCGGGTATTCATCGGTTGGCAAGAAAGTTGGCGCGAATGGATCTTCGAAAACAGATGAGGAACCCTCAACTTTATCCCAATTCCACTGACGATTTTGCATCCCTATTGAGTCCCCAAAATCGGCCAGGAAAATTTGTTTCCGCGCCGCCAGCCATATTTCCATCGCCTTTTTGGCCAAAGTATCTGGATAATCGTGTCGATTCCGCGCCAGCGCCGCTGCAATCAATGAGAGCTGCTCGGCAGTGGGCAGGCTGCCCATTTCTTTCCAAGGTGATTTTGGTGCGTCGGTCTTCTCGGTGGAAGGGTTCACTGTTGCGACTTTGCCGGGCTTGGCTTTTGGCTTGGGATTTTTCATTCTTAAATTTGAATAATATTTTGGCGATTTTCCCCCCAACAATTCGGTGTTGTCAAAATTTAAAAACCAACTGTGTCAGACCTTGAAAAAGGCGGGGGAAACAATTGCCATTAAAATTGCCTTTAAGATGGTTTTTGTGGCAACTTTTGGCATTGGGGTTCACCCGCTTGCACTTTGAATAAAAACAACGAAAGCTAGAAAAACCGCCTTGTTAAAGCGGTTTGTTGGTTTTCCCAGGAAAAGAACTGGTGGGTTGGGAGAGACTCGAACTCTCGACCAATGCCTTAAAAGGGCACTGCTCTACCGACTGAGCTACCAACCCAACAGGGCACGGAAAAATAGATTAAAATCGCCCGAACGCAAGGCTTTTCCCCGCTGCAATTGGGTTGGCAGCGAACCGCCCGCCGTTTAACCTCTGCGCCATGCGGTTGCACGACCGATACCTGTTTCGCGAATTACTCACGCCGCTGGCCTACTGCCTCGGCGGTTTTCTCGTTTTCTGGATGGCCTATTTTTTCTTCAGCCAGGTCGACGAGATGCAAGAACACAAGCTCCACCTCTTGGACTGCATAGAATACGCCGCCGCCATGACGCCGGGCTTTCTCATTCTGGTGCTGCCCATAGCGCTCCTGCTCGCGCTGCTTTACACGCTCACGCAACATTCCCGTCACCACGAACTCACCGCCCTCCGTGCCGCCGGCGTGAGCCTGTGGCGCTTGTGCGCGCCGTACTTCGTGGTCGGCGTGGTGGCCGGCGGCATTTATTTTGGCCTGAATGAAGCCCTGGTGCCGCGCTGTGCCGGGTGGACGGAGGAAATTCTGGCGCGCCACATCCCGGCGGAAAATAATCCGAAAGTCAAAACCCACTTCACGAAGATCTGTTTCCGCACGGTCCACGCCAACCGCATTTGGCAGATTGACGAATACGACACCGTCACCAAAACCATGTCCGGCCCGAACGTGTCATGGACGTTGCCCGACGGTTCCTGGCGCGAACTCCGCGCCGACCGCGCCAGCCGCACCAACGGCGTCTGGATTTTTTCCAACGCAAAGCTGTTCGCGCAAAGCGGTCCGCACAGCAGCCTGCTGCCGGCCTTCACGACCAACCTCATTGCCATGCCGGAGTTCGATGAAACGCCGAAACAGATTTTAAGCAACCTCAAGATGAGCGATTCGCAGACCGTGCGCGGCTCGCGCAGCGCGGACATTCCCCTCAGGGATTTGCGGGAATACCTCAAGCTCCACCCCGATCTGCCGCGCGACGATGCGAACGCGCTGCTCACCAAATATTACGGCCGGCTCGCCGCGCCGTGGACCTGCCTGGTCGTGGTGATCATCGCGATTCCGTTCGGCGCACAATCCGGCCGCCGCAATCTGTTCTTTGGCGTGGCAGGCAGCATCTTTATCTGTTTTTCATATTTTGTACTGCAACAGGTGTGCCTCGCCTTTGGCATGAACGGCCATCTGCCCGCATGGCTGGCGGCGTGGCTGCCCAACCTACTGTTCGCTGCGGCCGGAACCACCATGATCCTGCGCACACGGTGAGCGTGGCGAGGTTGTTTTTTTTGTTTAAGAACCTGCGCGGACGCACGGTCGCCGATTGAAAATTTAACATTCAACAGTAGAATCTGATTCCGTGAGCGAGCAATTGGAAAAACTAAAATCGAGCCATGAACGGCTGCGCCTGCTGTATCAAGTCAGCAATGTCATCCACTCAACGCTTGATTCACAGGAGGCGCTGCAGCTCATTGTCAGCGAGGCTGTGCGCGTGATGCGCGCGTCGAGCGGCTCGTTGGTGCTCACCAATCCCACCAACGGGTTTCTCGAAATCCACGCGGCGCAAAATCTTTCGGCGGCGGCGCGGAAGCTAAAGCTGCGCGTCGGCGAAGGCATCACCGGCTGGGTCGCGCAAAACGGCCAGTCCGCACGGGTCGGCGACGTCACGCAGGACAAGCGCTATGTGAGCGTCCGCCGGGACGTGCGCTCCGAACTGGCCGTGCCGCTCGAAGTGCAGGGCGAAGTGCGCGGCGTCATCAACGTGGATTCCGACCGTACGAATGCGTTCTCGGCCGAGGATCAGGAATTGTTGCAGGAACTGGCGATCCAGGCGGCGAAGGTGATCCACAACACCTGGCTCTACGAGCAGCTCCGGTTGAAGGTCATGCTGTTCGAGTCCCTTTCCAGCGTGAGCCGCACGATCAATTCCACCCTGAACCTCGATGAGGCCCTGCGCGCCATTACCAAGGAGGCGTGCGAGCTGATGCGGGCGCGGATGTGTTCACTGATGCTGCTGGACGACGCGCGCGAATGGCTCGACCTACGCGCCAGCTACGGGGCCGGCGAGGCCTACATCAACAAGCCGCGCTTGAGCGCCGGTGAAAGCCTGATCGGCGTGGTGGTGCGGCGGAAAAAACCGCTGCAGGTGGCCAACGTGCAGACCGACACGCGCTATCAAAACGTGGAGTTGGCGCGCCGCGAAAATCTGGTCTCGCTGTTGAGCGTGCCGCTCATTTTCGCCGGGCAGAGCATCGGCGCGCTGAGCATTTACACGGCGCGGCCCTACAGCTTTTCCAACGAGGAGATCAAAATCCTGTCGGCGCTGGCCGAGCTGTCGGCCATCGCGATTGAAAAAGCGCGGCTCTACGAGCGCGTGGTGGACGTGGAGGAACAACTCCGCCAGAACGAGAAACTGTCCGCGCTCGGCCTGCTGGCGGCGGAAGTCGCGCACGAAATCCGTAATCCGCTCACGGTGATGAAGCTGCTGTACCACTCGCTGAATTTGAAATTTGAGCCGAAGGATCCACGGCATAAGGACGCGCAGATCATCGAGGCCAAGATTGAGCACCTGAACAAGATCGTGGAGCAGATTCTGGATTTTGCGCGGACGACGGAACCCAAATTCGCGCCGGTAAACCTGAATGACCTCGTGGACGAATTGAGTTTGCTTGTGCGGCACAAGCTGGCGAACCAGGCCATCCAGCTGGTGCACGATCTCCAGGAGGACCTGCCGCTGGTACCGGGCGACGCACCGCAACTGGAGCAGGCGTTTCTCAATTTGATCCTGAACGCCGCCGAGGCGATGGGCGGCGGCGGCACGCTAACCATCCGTTCGCGCGTCCTGCAGGGGGCCGACGAATCCATGCGCGTCGCGGTGGAATTCAAGGACACGGGCGGTGGCATGACGGCGGAGCAGCAGCAGCAGGCGTTCAAGACCGTGCTGGCCACGACCAAGGCCAAAGGCACCGGCCTGGGCCTGGCCATCGTCGGGCGTATTATTGAGACGCATCACGGCGAAATCCGCATCCGCTCGCGCGTCGGCCGCGGCACGACGATGCGCGTTATCCTGCCGGTGAAATGAATCAACAGTGACCTCACCTGCGGCGTGCGACGGCGCCCGAACCCGGTGGGGCCACAGACTTGACGCTACAGCACCAGCCAATAAAAAAACCCACCGGAAAAATCCGGCGGGTTTTTTGAAATGGATCGGGGAGACTAGGCGCCGTTGTCGCCAATGGCTTCCACGGGGCAGCCTTCTTTGGCTTCCTTGCAGCGGGCTTCCTCATCAGCTGAGGCGGGCTGCTTGTAAACGACGGAGTAGCCGCCGTCGTCGTTGCGCTTGAAATTGTCCGGAGCGGTTTCGCGGCACAGGTCGCAGTCGATGCACTGGTTGTCCACGTAGTATTTGCCGGGGGCGTTTTCTGGATATTTATTTGCTGCGTCAGCCATAAGATTATTAAAAGTTAGGTGAAAATAATGGCCGGACGGCGGCGCGATGGCAAGCAAGAATCCTTCGGGTGCCTCAATTTATACTTTTCATCCCGGTTCAAATAAGTACCCTCCATTGATGCAAAGAGGACTGCTGCGTCACACCAAAATCGTTTCCACCCTCGGGCCGGCCACGGACTCCGCCGAAATGATCGGCAAGCTGATTGATGCCGGCGTGAATGTTTTCCGACTGAACATGTCCCACGCGCCCCATGAATGGGTGCGCCGCGTGCATGCGGACATCCGCGCCGAATCCGCCCGGCGCAACCGCCACACGGGCATCCTCATGGACACCCAGGGGCCAGCCATCCGCACGGGCGATTTGAGCGTGCCGCTGGATTTGAAGCCGGGCCAGAAATTCACGCTCACCGTGCGCGGCGAAAAAAGCGAGGAAGAGCATTCGGTGGACGTGAACTACGAGAACTTCATCAACGACATCAGCGTCGGCGACGTGGTCCTCATGGATAACGGCGCCATCGAGATGAAGGTGCTCGCCAAGAACGGCAACAAGGTGGAATGCGAAGTCCTCACCGCCGGCAAGCTCGGCAGCCGCCGGCACATCAACCTGCCCGGGGTCAAGGTCAGCCTGCCCGCGCTCACCGCCAAGGACATCAAGGACGTGAAGCTCGGCCTGGAGCTGAATGTGGATTTCATCGCCCTCTCGTTTGTGCGCGAAGCGCGCGACCTGCTCCAGCTCCGCGAAATGTTTGAAGAAGGCAAGCCCTCGCCGTTTGTCATCGCCAAGATCGAGGATCAGGAGGCCCTCAAGAATCTGGAAGCCATTGTGCAGGAGGCCGACGGCATCATGGTGGCGCGCGGCGATCTGGGCATTGAAATCCCCTACGAAGAACTGCCCATCGTCCAGCGGCGCATTGTGAAAACGTGCCTGCGCATCGGCCGGCCGGTGATCGTCGCCACGCACATGCTGGAAAGCATGATCACCTCCCCCATGCCCACGCGCGCCGAGGTGACCGACGTGGCCAACGCAGTTTTTGAAGAGGCCGACGCGATCATGCTGAGCGGCGAGACCACCGTCGGGAAATACCCGATCAAGTGCATTGAGGTGTTCGACAAGATTGCCAAGCGCACCGAACGCAGCGGCAGCGCACAATTTCACGAGTCGGCGGAGCTCATCAACGCGCGGCAAAAACTTGTCAAAAGCGCCGTGGTGATGGCGAACGAATTGAAGGCCGCCGCCATCCTGTCCTTTACCCGCCACGGCCACATGGCGCGGTACGCCGCATGGATGCGCCCACGCTATTCGCCCGTCTATGCGATGTGCGACAACGAAAGGTCGGCAAACGAACTCACGCTCAGCTGGGGTGTCACGCCGTTCGTCATGGAGTTTGATTTCATCAACCCGCAGAACACGATTGAACTCGGCCTGAAGATGCTGACTGAAAAGGGCTGCCTGAAAACAGGCGACACCGTCGTCATCATTGGCGCCATCTCCGTCGGCACGGAAATTGTGGACGCCGTACAAATGCGGACGATCTGACCGGCAGGGTAATATTTACTTGCCAATCGGGTCCGGCGCGGGCGACGATGAGCTCAATCTAGTGTGGGCTAATCATCACAATTAGAAATCTGGAAACCGTTGGCATATGAGTAAAACCAAAAACCTCAAACTGGCCGGCGCGGGGCTGGCAGTCATCGTTCTCGGCACAGCAGTGATTTTCCGGCAGGACGCCGCGAATGCCTGGAATGCCCACAAAAAAAACCAGCTCGCGCTGAATTTCATCAAGCAGGAACAGTGGACCGACGCCCTGCAGGCGGAGCATGAGGCCACCGATCTGCGCCCGGGGGCGGCGGACTACCAACTTACTTACATGCAAATCCGCCGCTCTTTTCTGAGGGCGGCCAAACCCCGCCTCGCCATTTTAGATCCCGTTACTTATCTAGCCACGGTGCATACGCTCGTCACCCAACTCGGGCCGGCCCTGGATGATGATGGCGAAAACCAGTTTCAATCCTGGTGCTATGAACGCGAGACCGCCGCGCTGGATGAGGCGAATGCGCCATTCGACACGGATGAGGCCGCGCTCGGCAAGATTTTCCAGGGACGGGAAAGTTTCTTTGTGGACATGTTCTCACCCGGCAATCAGGCCAAAGCGCACACGCTGCTGGCCGCCTGGCAGAATCTTGACGCGGCGGAAACGGCCTGGAAAAGCAACGACGCCGACCGCGTGGCGGCGCTGCTGGATAAAATCCCGGCGGATTATCGCAAGTTGGTTTATACCAACTTCGAGAAACGGCTGGACGGGGTCCGTCAGCAAATCCGGGAACGCTGGGATGCCGCCAACAAGCTGGTCATCCAGAACGATTATCTCGGGGCCAAACCGCTGTTCGCCGATTTGCAGCGCCACGAGGCGTGGATTCCCGGCCTGCAGGCGGCGCGGCTGGCGGCTCAGTCCGGTGGCGAGGGCTTTTTTACCGAGAAGATGGTCGAGGCCAACATGGCCAAGCAATACCATGACGCGGGCAATTGGCTGTTCCAACTGATGACACTGCAGGGGCAAAACACCAAGGGCATCAATTTCGACGGCATCTTCAAAGGCGGCACCACGGCGGATTTTCTGAATCTGCTGACCGGTCTCGGCCTACATCCGGGCGCCGCGCTGGAGCGGAAGAATTTCACCGATGTCCTGCTTGTGGCCGCCAACATGGAAAATCTGACGGATGCGGGGGCCGCGCAGCATTTTCTGGGCGACACCTATCTGGACTGGGCGACGAAGGAATATCAAAGCGGCCATTACGGCAACGCCGGCTACCTGTCGCTGCTGGCGACCAAGCATGGCAACGCCGCCGCCAGCGAGGTCTTTGACAAGGCGCGGGCGGCGGGCTTGGACCAGTTGATTGTGGTCGTCGCCGCGCAGCCGCCCGTCAATCAGGTGTCCAGCGCGGACAAGGATTTTTCCGACGAGCTTTACAACGCCGCCGTAAACACCGTGCATGACAGCCTGCTCCCGTGGATGAAATACGAGGACTCCGGCAATCCCTTCACCACCACGGCCACCAACGGCCTTTTCCGGGTGAGGATCAAAGCCGGCATCAGTAAGTTTTCCCCCGATTACCAGCGCAACATCCGGTCAGTCTCGCGCGAGTTTCCCGTCAAGGTCATCGTGGACAACCCCGCCCTGCCCGGGGCCCGGCAGCAAGCCGAGCAGGCCCAGGAAACCCTGACGGCGGCGCAACGAAAATATCAATCTGACAAGCAGACCGCGGAACTGGCAGGTCAAGCGACGCGGATGGCTGCGAATCAAATTTTCGGCGGGTTCGGCGGCATCATCGCAGGCGGGTTGGCGGGGGGCGCGGTTGCCAACAGCGTCTCCACCGCCGGAGTGGATGCCGCGGCACAAGCGTTGACGTCGGCCCAAAACGACCTGGCCAACATGCCTCCCCAAGTCGAGCAGACGCAGAATAAATTATTCACCTGGAACGAAACCGACCACACCACCACCTATCACGCCACGTTTCAACTCGGGCTGGGCGTCTCGGACAGCAACCCCTGGTCGCAATCCTTCAACGCCAGCGTCACCCACAAATCCACCGAGCGGCGCGGAATTGATCAGGTCAATTTGGCACCGCTGGAACGCGAGCAGCCCGACCTGCAAAAGATTGAAAGCATCCTGGCGGCTGATTTGAAAAGGCAAATCCAAGCGCTGGGCAAGGCCGGCGCTTTAGCCGGCATTAAAACCAGCCTGCAAAAATCCTGTGCCAGCGAGGGCGCGGCACTGACCACCGGGTTGGATACCCGACTGAATCTGGAACTGCTCTGGTGGAATACGCCGCTGCGGGATTACCGGGCATTTGCCACTTCGGAATTGCTGGGCAAGTTTGGCGACGTCGTGAACGCGCCCGGAGCTGCTGCCAGCCAAAGACCAACGCCCACGCCCACGCCCACGCCCATGACGGCCCCGCAGGGAGCTTTAAACACCCCGCCCGCCTCGCCCCAAGCACCACCCGCCCAGCCGCAAGCCGCCGCAACGCCTCCTCCGACGGCGTCGCCCCTGCCCATCAGCGCCGCAGCCGTCACCGCCCCGGAGGCCACTATTCCGCTCAACGTCGATCAAGGCAGTCTGGTTGGAGTCGTGGTCGTGATGGGCGAGGTTCATAATCCCAGCGTCAGTATTCCCTGCAAGGAAAAGACCACGGTGCTGGAAGCCATTCAAGCCGCCGGCGGATTCACGGATGCAGCCAATAAAAGCGAAGTGCGGGTATTTCCGCAGGGAAAGTTGAAAGATGCGTTTTCGGTTGATTGCCAATCCGCTTTGGCCAATCCGCTGAAGGATTCCCCGGTTCATCCGGACGATCACATTATCGTCCAGCGTCGCGCCATTTAAAACGCCGCGAGCGGCGCCGGGGAGCCAGACTATTTCAATGCGCTCGCAGCCTCGGTCACCAGCTTCAACACTGTGTTCGGAAAGAGACCGAGCCAGAACATGCCCGCCAAGCAAACCCAGATGGAGACCTTCGCCGGGGCGGACAACTCAATGACCGACATGTCTTCCGGTTCCTTGCTCCAGTAGATCGCGCGGATGACGCCGAAATAGTAGTAGAGCGAGATGATCACACCCGCCAGCGCAATGAACGCGAGGCAATAATAGCCGTGATTTTGCGTGGCCTGAGCGGTTTCAAGCACCGCTTTGAGCAACAGGAATTTTCCAAAGAAACCCGCGAGCGGCGGAATGCCTGCGAGCGACACCATCGCGATGGTCAGCGTGGCGGCGAGCAGCGGCGAACGCTGGTTCAAGCCGGCGAGACCGGAAAGATCTTCGGTGGCCAGATGACGCAGGACGAGCGTGATGACAAAAAACGCCGCCATCACCGTGAACACATAGCCGGCCAGGTAATACATCAACGCCGACTGTCCGCTCGCGCTCAAGGCCGCAACGCCCAGCAGCAAGTAGCCGGCGTGGGCGATGCTGGAATATCCGAGCAAACGCTTCAAATTGCGCTGCGGAATGGCGCAGAGGTTGCCGTAAAGGATCGTGATTCCGGAAATAACGATGAGCAAATTCGCCCAGTGCGCGGTCACGCCCGGCACGGCGGTGAACAGCACGCGCAGCAGCAGGACAAAACCTGCGGCCTTCGAGCCAATGGCGAGGAAGGCGGTCGTCGGGGTCGGGGCGCCCTGATACACATCCGGGGCCCAGATTTGAAATGGGAACGCGGCGATCTTGAAACCGAGTCCGACCAGCACCAGCAGCACGCCGAGCAAAAAGATCTGGCTATCCGCATACTGGGGCGCGACGGCCGCCAGCTTGGTGAAGTTGAGCTCCCCGGTGGTGCCCCAAATCAACGCGATACCGAACACCATGAAGGCAGAGGACAGGGCGCCCAGAATCAAATATTTAACGCCGGCTTCGAGCGAGGCGAGTTTGCTGCGCTGAAAACTGACGAGGACATAAAACGTGATGGTGATGAGCTCAATGGAAACGAACAGCATCGTAAAGTCGTTGGACGAGGCGGCAAACAACATCCCCACCAGCGCGAATACGATGAGCGAGTAATACTCCGCCACGCTGCCGGCAGCGAGCCGGTCGGAAAATTCAGCGGCCATGAATAAAACCAGGATCGCCGCCACGATGAATAATTGCTTGAAGAACAGCGACAGCGCGTCGTTGATAAACATGCCGCCGAACGCGGTGCCGAACTGGCCGCAACTGCCGTTGCCACTCACGCTGGCCACCAAGAGGATGCCCAAGGCAATAATGGCGGCGTAGCCGATGTAGCGGCGGCGCTCAGCGGGCACAAACAAGTCCGCCAGCATCAGCACCAGGCCGAGGCCGATCACCGAGATTTCCAGCATTATCAGGGAAGAATTCATCAATTTGGGATTGCGGATTGCGGATTGCCAATTGAAGCCGTGTTCAGGTTCAAGTGTTCAGTTTTCAGCGGAACCGCATTGGCAGACTGAACATTTGAAACTTGAAACTTGAAACTCTCGACAATTTTTTGCGCGTCCGGATATATTTTTTCCGTAAGCAGTTTCGGCGCGAAACCGAACACCAGCAGGCTCGCGAGCAGCAGGGCGTACGGCAGCTTGCGCCAGGTATCCGAGGCATCCGTCAGCGCATTCCATTTTTCCGGCAAGGGACCGTGCAAGATGTTGCGGATGGCGCGCGTCATGTAAATACCGCCGATGACCAGCGCGCCCCACAGCGCGAGGATGGTCACGGTCGGGAAAGCTTTCCATGCACCGAAGAACACCGTGGCTTCGCCGACGAAATTGGCGAAGCCGGGCAAGCCGCAGCCGGCCATCGCCGCCATCAACAGCGCCGTGCCGATAAAGGGCAACTTGCGGCAGAGACCGCCGAGCTCGCTGATCTGGAGCGTGCCCGTCTGCTTATAGATATAGCCGCTCAACGCGAAGGTCAGCGCGGCGAGGAAGCCGTGCGCGACCATGATCAGCACCGCGCCCGTCACCCCGATGAGGTTCAAGCTCGCGAGGCCGAGGAAGATGAAGCCCATGTGCGCGACGCTGGAATTACCAATGAGCAGGTTCAAATCCTTCTGGCGCATGGCCACCCAGCCGACATACAGAATGTTGCCGACGCAGAGCCAGGCAATGACATGGGCCCAGCTTTGGGCGGCCTGCGGGAGCAGCGGTAAGGCGATGCGGATCAAACCGTAGAGACCAAATTTCTTCAGCACGCCGGCATGGAGCATGGCGGTCGGCGACGGGGCCACCCCGTAACCCAGCGGGGCCCAGGAATGAAACGGCCAGAGCGACACCAGAATGCCGAAACCGAACAGCAACAGCGGGAAGATGAAATTCTGCGCGTTGACCGAGAAGGGATTCGTTTTGGCGTGCTCGATGATTTTTGGAATATCGAACGTGTTCGCACCGGATTGGAGGTAGAGCGCGATGAGGCCGATGAGCGCGATGAGCGCGCCGATACTCAAATAGAGCGTGATCTGGAACGTAGCGTAGTTCTTCTTCTCGCCGCGGCCCCAGACGCCGATCATGATAAAGGTCGGCACCAGCGCGAGCTCGTGCAGGAAATAAAAGAAGAACAGGTCCAGCGACGCGAAGGCGCCGAGGATCCCGCCGGTCATCACGAGCAGGAGGATGTAAAACTCCTTTTCCCGCGTCTGGATTTCAAAAGAACAGAGCGCCGCGGCAAACGCGACAATGGCACCCATCAAAATGAGGCCGACATTGATGCCATCCACCCCGACGTGATAGCTGATGCCGAGGGATTCGACCCAGGGAATTTGCTGTTCGAACTGGTAGCCGTTCGCCCCGGGCACGAACTGGGCGAACATCTTGACCGCCAGCACCGCCGAGATGAGCGTGGCCAGCACCGCGATAGCACGGATAAAGACGCGATAATGACGCGGCACCACGATGAGCACCAACGCCGCCAGCAGCGGCCACCCTGCAATGTAAGTTAAAATGGACATTTTATTTTCCCAAAACAAAATAGAGCAACAGCGCCACGCCGAGCGCGAACAGGAAGGCGTAGGTCTGGAGGTTGCCGGTTTGCGCCAGGCGGAGCACCCGTCCGCTCAAATCCGTGCCGCCACGAATGCCGCCGATGATCGCACCTTCCAAAATCCAGCGATCCACCCAATCGACCATGGCCGCAATGGCGTCATGCGCGCGAATGAATGTGGCCTCGTACAGTTCGTCGAAGTAAAACTTGTTCTTCATCGCCGTGGCCAGGCCGCCGAGCTTGGCAGGCAAGGGATCGGTGGCGGCGTTATTGTAAAGCGCATACGCGAGGATCAAACCGACGGCGACCGCGCCGAGGCCGCAGAGCATCGGGAAAAGGTTGTGCAGCGGCTCGAGTAATTGCTGCGTGACCGAAAGCGCTTCCTGGCCGGGGGCAAACTGGGAACCGTAGTTGTTGGCGATGCCGATAAAGCCGCCGGCGAACGCGAACACCGCCAGCGCCATCAACGGCAGCGTCATCACCAGCGGAGATTCGTGCGCGTGCGAGGCCGCCTTGGATTTTTCCTTGCCGAAGAAAACGACGAAGAACAGGCGGAACGTGTAGAACGTGGTCAGCGCGGCCACAAAAACAGCAACCCCGAACAGGAGGTAGTTTTTCTGTTCCAGCGCCTGCGCGAGAATCGCATCCTTGGAATAGAAACCGCTGAACGGCGGCACACCGCACAAGGCGAGCGTGCCGATGGTGAACGTCAGGAACGTGACCGGCATTTTCTTCCGCAGATTACCCATTTGCCAGATGTCCTGTTCGTGGTGCATGCCGACGATGACCGAACCGGCAGCCAAGAACAGCAACGCCTTGAAAAAGGCGTGGGTGGTCAGGTGAAACATCGCCGGCGTCGGACCGCTCAGACCCACGGTCATCACCATGTAACCAAGCTGCGACAGCGTGGAGTAGGCAATGATGCGCTTGATATCGTTTTGTTGGACGGCCATCAGCGCCGCCAGCAGCGCGGTGAAACCGCCGATGTAGGAAATGATGTGAAGCGATTGGACGTTGAATAAGAACAGCGTGCGGCAGAGCATGTAAACACCGGCGGCCACCATCGTCGCGGCATGGATCAGGGCAGACACGGGCGTGGGGCCTTCCATCGCATCCGGCAACCAGACGTGCAGCGGGAATTGCGCGGACTTGCCCATTGCACCGCAAAAAATCAGCAGCGCCGCCAATGTGGCGCAGCAGCCGAGCGCGGCGGGATTCGCGGCCATGATCGATTGCAACTGACCGAAACTCAAGGAACCCAGCAACCCCCAGACCATCAGGATGCCGAACAGGAAGCCGAAGTCGCCGAGGCGGTTCGTGATAAACGCTTTCTTGGCGGCATCGCCGGCGCTGGGTTTTTCAAACCAGAAACCGATGAGCAGGTAGCTGGACACGCCGACCAGTTCCCAGAAAATGAACATCATCAGGAAATTATTCGCCAGCACGATGCCGAGCATGGAGAAGGTGAACAAGCTCATGAACGCAAAGAAGCGCGCCATGCTGCGGTCCTCATGCATGTAGCCGAAGGAATAGATATGAATCGCGCCGCCCACGCCGGTGACCACCAGCAGCATCATCAGGCTCAAGGCATCGAGCTTCAGGCCGAAATCAATCTGGAGGCCGCCGATGGAAAGCCAGTTGGTGGCCGTTTCACCGCTGAACTGAAACCCATTGGCGTAAATGAACGTCAACGTCATCACAAAGCCCGCGGCCACCGCGCCGATGGAGATGAGGCTGCTGACGGTTTTGGAACGCAACGTGAACAGCGTAATGACCGCCACTGACAGCAGCGGCAGGAACAGAATCAGCCAGGGTAAAATTTCGTATTTCATCCGTCAGAGTTTCATCGAGGTCAGATCTTCGACATGGGCCGACTGGCGCTTGCGGTAGAGCGCCACGATCAGCGCCAGACCGACCGCCACTTCCGCCGCCGCCACGGTGATGATGAAGAACACCAGCACCTGGCCGTCGAGCTTGTTGTTGAACCGCGAAAAGGAGACGAGCGCCAGGTTGGCCGCGTTGAGCATGAGCTCCAGCGACATGTACATGACCAGCAGGTTGCGGCGCATGATGACCCCGAGGAGCCCCAGGCTGAACAGCATGAAGCTCACGAACAAATAATGATGGAGGCCAACGTGCATATTATTCGAGTTTCTTTTTGCTCAACAGAATCACGCCGATCATCGCCACCAGCAGCAGCACCGAGACGATTTCAAACGGCAGCGTGTATTGCGTGAACAGGAGTTTGCCCAGGGCGTAGGTTTCGCCCTCGATGGCCGGGGCGGCGGAGCTGGTCCGGATGGACGCGAGGGATTTGACAAAGATGCTGACCACCATGCCCACGGAAACCAGCCCGGCGGCGAGGCCGAAGAATTTGATTTTGCGGCGCTGCTCGACCTTCAAGTCCAGCAACATGATGACGAACAGGAACAGCACCATGACCGCGCCGGCGTAAACTAGGATCTGCACCGCCGCGAGAAAGAAGGCGTGCAGGAGCAGGAACAGGCCGGACATGGAAATGATCGTCAGCACGAGGAACATCGCGCTCGTCACCGGATTGCGGCTGAACGGATTGGCGACCACAAAGATGGCGCACAGGAGCGTCAGCGCCGCGAAGACGTAAAACAAAACATCTTCCACCGCGCCGCCGCCGATCAAATTGTTAATGGCTTCCATTGCTGATTAGACTTTCACCGGAAAACTTTCCTGGGCCTTGGCTTCGTCCAGTTTCAGTTTCCATTTCTGAATGCCGGGGCTGACGCCGCCGAGCGAGAGGAGTTTTTCCTTGTTGTAAATCATTTCCCCGCGGCTCAGGGCGACGAGCGAATAATCCTGCTGCAAAAAGATCGCCTCTTCCGGGCACACTTCCTGGCAGAAGCCGCAGAAGATGCAACGGAGCATGTTGATCTCGAATTCCGCGGGCATCTTTTCCGCGTTGGTGCGATCGGCCTTGAGGCCGGTATCGCCGGGCGGCGTGATGCGGATGGCTTTTGGCGGGCAGACAAATTCGCAGAGCTGGCAGGACACGCACTTCGTGTTGCCTTCCTGATCCTTCACGAGATACGGCGCGCCGCGGTAACCGGCCGGCAGTGTCCACTTCTGCTCGGGATACTCCATCGTCACGACCTTCCGCAGGATGAGCGTGTTGAAGGCGTGCTTGAGCGTGACCTTTAATCCGCCGACAATGGCCGGCAGATACAGTTTCTCCCAAAAATTCAGTTTTTTGCGGTTGACGGTGATCGCCATATCAACTCCTGATCCACAGCCAGACGGCCGTGATTAAAATGTTCACCAATGCGAGCGGCAAAAAGCGCCGCCAGCCCAAGTCCATCAACTGGTCATAACGAAAGCGCGGGAACATCCAGCGCACCCAGATGAAAACGACCATGAAAAACAGCATCTTCGCGAGGAAGATCAGAATGTGGGCGATGCCCAAGCCGAGCGAGGGGGCCGCGTGATCCAGGCCCCAGAACGGCAAAGTCCAGCCGCCGAAGAACAGCGTCACCATCATCGCCGAGGACGCCACCATGTTGGAATATTCCGCGAGGAAAAACAGCGCGAACTTCATGGAGCCGTATTCCGTGTGGTAACCGCCGACGAGTTCGGTTTCCGCCTCGGGCAAATCGAACGGCGTGCGGTTGGTTTCCGCGAAGGACGCGACCATGAAAATGACGAAGGAAATCGGGGCGTACACCACCAGCCAGCCGTGCGTGGCCTGCCAGTTGATGATCTGGCTCAGGTTCAGATTGCCGACGATGAGCAGCACCGGGATGACCGACATGCCCATGGAAATTTCGTAGGAGATCATCTGCGCGCTCGAGCGGATGCCGCCAAACATCGGATACTTCGAGTTCGCGGCGTAGCCGGCGAGCACGATGCCATACACGCCCATCGAGACGATGCCGAAGGTGTAGAGAATGCCGACGTTCAAATCAGCGATCACCATCTTCTGGGCGCCGAGCTGGGAGCCGAACGGAATGACGGCAACCGTGAGCATGGCCGGAATCACGGCCACGGCCGGGGCCAGGAAGAAATAGATTTTCTTCACGCCCGCCGGAGTGAAATCCTCCTTGAACATGAACTTCAAGCCGTCCGCCAGCGGCTGGAACACCCCGAGGCGGGTCAGGAACGGTCCCAGGATGGGGACGTATTTCATGAACGGCGGCGCGCAGCGGTTCGGCCCGACGCGGTCTTGAATCCACGCCGAGATCTTGCGCTCGGCCAGCACGGAATACGCAACGAGGCCCTGCACCACGCCCACGACCACGGCGATCTTGACCAAGCTAAAGATGATGAAATTCCAGTCCATTTTAAATTTGCACCGTTACGCCGGTGTCGCCCAGGCCTGACCAGGTCAAGCCGTTGAATGCCGAAACTTCCTTCGCCATTTGGTTAAACAACCCTTCAATGGTCGCAAAGTCATTTTGCCCGGCCACATGGTGAACCAGGGTCATCAAGTATTCCCACTCGGCGCGCGCGTCGCCGGGCGCTTCGACGGCCTTCATGAACTTCTGCACCCGGCCATCGGTGTTGGTGAACGTGCCGCGCTTTTCCACGTGGGCGGCGCCGGGCAGCACATAATGGGCGACTGCGGTCGTGGCGTTCGGCAAAATATCACTGACCACGAGCAGCTCCAGCTTGGCGAGCAATTCCGCCGTCAGCCCGTGGTGCTCCACCACTTCGGAGAGCGTTTCCTTTTCGCTCAAGGCCTGCGGTTGGACGCTGTGTTTGAGGAGGTTTTCGCCGAACACCAGCAGCGTCTTGATTTTGCCCTGCTCGATGCCGCTGGTGATTTTGGCCAGATTGATGCCGACTTCCGTGTAGCAAATACCCGTCAGACGGGCGCCATTGATGTTCGGATTTTTGTCATCGCACACCAGCAGCTTGTCGCTGGTCCCGGTGCGCACAATGGCGTCACTGACCGCGCCCAGCTTGGCTTTCAATTTTGAAATCAGCCACAGCTCTTCATTCGTCTGCCGGCCCGAAGCGATGATGGCCACAGAGCCCGCCGGCGCTTTTTTCAGCCGGTCGGAAATTTCTCCGAGCGCCACCGCCCATGTGGATTTCTGGCCGCGCACCAGAACGTCTTTCAAGCGGTCGGCGCGGCCGATCCACTTGTAATTCAGCCGGCCGGCGTCGCACATCCACGAACCGTTGACCGCGTCGTTCTCGCGCGGCGTGAAGCGGTAAATCTTCTCCTCGCGCGAGCCGATGAGGATGCTGCAGCCGGTGGCGCAGCTCGTGCAGACGCTCTTGGTTTCCTTGAGGAACCAGGCGCGCATCTGAAAACGGAAATCCTTCGACGTGAGCGCGCCGACGGGACAGAGGTCCACGGTGTTCAGCGTGTAATTGTTGTCGAACGGCATGCCCGGAAAGGTCGCAATCGTGTTGTAACTGCCGCGATTGATGATGCCGAGCGCGTCATCCCCGGCAATGTCCTTGGTGAACCGGATGCAACGTGTGCAGAGAATGCAGCGCTCGGCATCGAGCATGATGCGCGGTCCGAGATCCACGGCCTTGGGCTTGTGCACCTTGGCCTCGACAAAGCGGCTTTCCGCCTGGCCGTAGTCCACCGAATATTCCTGCAACTTGCATTCGCCGGCCTGGTCGCAGATGGGGCAGTCCAGCGGATGATTGATGAGCAGCGACTCGAGGACGCCTTCGCGCATCTGCTTGACGGCGGGCGTCTTCGTGTAAATTTCCATGCCCGGCGAGATCGGCGTGGCGCAGGAGATGGCGGGCCTGGGCGACTTGGCGATTTTGGGCGTGCCGTCGGGATTCAGGACCGGCTTGCGGTCCGGGCCGAGCGCGGGCGTGCCGAATTCGACGAGGCACATGCGGCAGTTGCCGACGACCGGCAGCTTGGGATGATAGCAATAATGCGGGACGTCGGTCTTGGCCAGCTCGCAGGCCTGGATCATCGTCGTGGGCGTGAGCTTGCCCGACCAATCCGCGATGAGACGCGGCACTTCGAGTTCACGCCCGTCCACCTTGACCTTGATTTTTTCGATCGCGGTCGGCGCGGGCTTCGTTTCAGTTGTGGCGACGGTGGACATTGAAATCAGTGATGCGCGGCGGACAAGGCCTTGGGTTCAGCGGGCGCGCCGGCAGCCAGCGCGCGGCGCGCCTCATCGGCGGCGCCTTTGGCGACGAATTCGTCTTTGAACTTCGCCACAAAACTTTGCACCGGCCAGGAGCAGGCCTCGCCGAAGGCGCAAATGGTGCGGCCGCCGGGGATGTTGTCGGCGATCTTGACGAGGTAATCCGCGTCCTGCTTGCGGCCTTCGCCGTGCGTGAGGCGGTGCAGCGTCTTGTTCATCCACAGCGATCCCTCGCGGCAGGGCGTGCACTGACCGCAGCTTTCGTGCGCGTAAAATTCAGACAGGTTGGCCAGGGCCGCGACGATATCCACGCTGTCGTCCATGACGATGATGGCGCTGGAACCGCTCATGGTGCCGGCCTGCGCGAGCGAATCAAAATCGTAGGGCAGATCGAGCATGTCGGTCTCGACCAGGATTTCCTTGCCCTCGGCGTCCTTTTTCTTGAGCTTGAATTTTTCGCCGGCCTTCAAGACTTTCGAGGAGGAGCCGCCGGGAATGATGGCCTTGAGCTGACGCCCGTCGCGGAGGCCGCCGCCAAAATTCGGATCAAAGAGCAGTTCCCGCAGCGTCGCCTTGCCGACTTCGATTTCGTAGTAGCCGGGGCGCTTGACGTGACCGCTCAAGCTGACGATGCGCGTGCCGGTATTGTTCGGCGTGCCGAGCTTCGCGAATTCCGCGCCGCCCATCGCGACGATGTGCTTCACGTTGCAGAGCGTCTCGACGTTGTTGACAATGGTCGGGCACATCCACAGGCCGAGGATGGCGGGGAAATACGGCGGCTTGATGCGCGGGTAGGGGCGCTTGCCTTCCAGCGATTCGATGAGGCCGGTTTCTTCGCCGCAGATGTAGGCGCCGGCGCCGCGATGCACATGCATCTCCAGGTCGTAGCCGGTGCCGAGAATGTTTTTGCCGAGGAGATTTTTGGCGCGGGCTTCCTTGAGGGCGCGATTCAGGATCTTCGCGCCTTCGGGCATTTCGCCGCGGATGTAGATGTAGGCGAGCTTCACGTCGTTCGCGAAGCAGGAGATGATCATGCCCTCGATCAGCTGATGCGGATCCTTGTGCATGATCTGGCGATCCTTGAACGTGCCGGGCTCAGACTCGTCGGCGTTGCAAATCAGGTAAATCGGCTTGCCGCTCTTGCGGTCCACAAAACTCCACTTGAGACCGCAGGAAAAACCCGCGCCGCCGCGACCGCGCAGACCGGAGACTTTTACGTCCTCGCGGATTTGCTCCGGGCCGGAGAGTTTTTTGCCGTCCGCCAGATCCTTCGGCAGGAGGGCGAGCGCCTTCTTGAGGGCGTCGTAGCCGCCATGACGCAAATAGCACTCGAGGTCCGGGGTGTACCCCGGTTCATCGGCATGCTTCAAAATCAGTTTGTATTCTTGCGCCATAGCAACTTGACTCTTAAATAAAATTCTCTAGGTTACTCGTCCCATCAGTGCCCGATGGTGTAACGGTAGCACAGCAGACTCTGAATCTGTTTGTCATGGTTCAAATCCATGTCGGGCAACCATCTTCCAAAGACAGAAGGCAGAAGGATGAATGCAGAATTAAAATTCATTGGCATCCTCCGACGATTTCATCCGCCTTTTTGTGGCTGACGCCTTCGTAAAATTTCTCACCGACCATCATCACCGGCGCGGTGCCACAGCTCGCGAGGCACTCGACGAATTCCACCGTGAACTTGCCGTCCGCGGTCGTCTGCGGCCCATGCTTGTGCGCGTCCAGACCGAGCTTGGCGCAAAAATGGTGATGCAATTCGTACGCGCCGCCGAGCGCGCAGCTCAACGTGCGGCAGACCTTGATGGCGTATTTGCCCTGCGGCTCCTGGCGGAGCATCGGGTAAAACGTGAGGATCTCAAAAACATTGATCGGCTGGAGCTCGAGCTTTTTCGCCGTCCACTGGACCGCCTCGGACGAAATCCAGCCGAACTGCTCCTGAATTGCGTGCAGCACCATGAGTGATGCGGCGCGTTTGACCGGATAGTGCGAAATCAATTCGTTCACTTCCGCTTCCAGTTCGGGGGTGGCTTGAAAACTCATCGGTCGGATTCTCCCATCACAAAGTCCAGCGAGCCCAGGACGACGGGCACGTCGCTGATCATGCAGCCGGGCAGCAATTCACCCAGGATGCTCAAATTCACAAATGAGGGCGCGCGGATTTTGAGGCGATACGGCGTGCCGCCGCCCTTGCTGTGGATGTAAAAGCCCAGTTCGCCCTTCGGATTTTCATGGCCGAAATAAATTTCGCCGGGCGGACAATTCACGCCTTCGGTCACGAGCATGAACTGATGGATCAATTCCTCCATGCTCGACAGCACCTTCTGCTTGGATGGCAGGGTGATTTTCCCGTCCTGGATGCACACCGGCTCGTGCGTTTTGTTTTCCGCACCGCCGGGAATCTTGTTCACGCACTGCTCCAGGATGCGCATGCTCTGCTTCATCTCTTCCATGCGCACGAGATACCGGTCGTAACAGTCCCCGACGGAGCCCAGGGCGACGTCGAAGTCCAAATCCTTGTAGCACAGGTACGGCTGGTTTTTGCGCAAATCGAAATTCACGCCGCTGCCGCGCAAGTTCGGGCCGCTCAAACCGTAATCAATCGCCATCTCCTTGGAGACCACCCCGAGGTCGCGCAGACGGTCCACCCAGATGCGGTTGCGCGTGAGCAAGGTGTTCGCCTCATCGAGCGCCACGGCAAACTCCTTGAGAAACTGGCGGACCTGATCGCACCACGTCGGGGGGATGTCGCGCATCAAACCGCCGATGCGCGTGTAGCTGGTGGTCAAGCGGGCGCCGCTGGCGGCTTCGGCCAAGTTGTAAACTTTTTCGCGCTCGGTGAAGGTCAGCAGGAAAACCGTGACCGCACCGGTGTCCATGGCAAAGGCGCCGAGACCGAGCAAGTGGGCGGAAATACGGGCCAATTCCGCGCACATCACGCGGATGTATTGGCAGCGCGGCGGCAGCTTGTCATGGATGCCGAGCAGTTTTTCAACTGCGAGGGCGTAGGCGACGTTGTTGGCGAGCGGTGCGAGATAATCCAGCCGGTCCGTGTAAGGGATGAACTGGGTGTAGGTCATGTTCTCGGCGATCTTTTCGTCGCCGCGATGCAGATAACCCACGTCCGGATCGGCCTTGGTGATGATTTCGCCGTCCAGCTCCAGCACGATGCGCAAGACGCCGTGCGTGGCGGGATGCGACGGGCCCATGTTCAGGACCATCTTCTCGCCTTGAACATCCTGCAATTCTTCCGCGGCGGCCGCCGTGCGGGCAGCAGCATCGCGAATTTCAATGTCGTGAACAGTGGCCATGAAAATTATGCTTCCGTCGTCCTGACCCGCGGTTCGCGACCGATCGCATCGCCGCCACCGGCCACGGTGACAAACGGTCCGCCTTCGAGCGGGGCGGGGTTGGTGAAGGCCACGCCGGGCAGATCTGAGGACTTGCCGGCCAGCGGGAAATCCTTGCGCAACGGGAAATACGGATAGCCTTCCCACATGAGGATGCGGCGCAGATCCGGATGGCCGCTGAAGCGGATGCCCATCATGTCGTAAATTTCGCGCTCATGCCAGTTGGCTGTGCGCCAGACCGGCAGCACACTGGGCAGTTCGGATTTTTCCTCGCTGACATCCGTGCGGAGGCGCAGTTCCTGGCCGCTGGCCATGCCGCGCAGATGGTAAACCACCGTCCAACGCGGGTCGTTGCCGTAATTATCCACGCTGGAGATATCCACGAGAAAATCAAAACCGAGCGATTTTTTGGCAAAGCTGCAGACGGCACCAATCTGTTCGGGATCGGCCAGGGTCAGCGAGATTTCGCCGCGAAACTCCGTCGGTTCGGCGATGAGAGCGCCGAACTGGGCTTTAATTTGATGGGCGGATGCGAGGGCGGACACAGGCTTATTTTTCGTCGAGGTGCAACAATTTGGCGGCGACAGTGCCCTGCAAAATGGGCTGCTTGCCGATTTTCTCCTGAATTTTCATCAGGGCGTCCAGCACCGCTTCGGGGCGGGGCGGGCAACCGCCGATATAGACATCCACAGGGACGATTTTATCCACGCCCTGGAGCACGGCGTAGCTGCGGTACATACCGCCGGTCGAGGCGCACGCGCCCATGGCGATGACCCATTTGGGTTCGGGCATCTGGTCGTAAATGCGCTTGAGAAAGCCGGCGGATTTATAGGTGACCGTGCCGGCCACAATCATGCAATCGGCCTGGCGGGGGGAAAAGCGCATCACTTCCGAGCCGAAGCGGGAAATATCAAACCGGCTGGCGCCGGCGGCCATCAGCTCAATCGCGCAGCAGGCGAGGCCCATGGGCATGGGCCAGACGGAATTCTTACGGAACCAGGCGAGCGCAGCATCGACGGTCGTCAGGACGACATCGCCTTCGATCTTAGAATTGTAGCCGTATTCGCTTTGGGTCTGCATTGCAAAAAATAAAATGCACCTGAAAATAGGCGCGGCGACAGCCTAGCCGCCGGTCAAAATACGGGCAAGTTCAAATTTGTGATTTTTTTCACAAGCAACGCTTTTAATGGGGGGTTTGTGCCACCCCAATGATTGCCGGCTTCACCCGAACGCCAAGCCGGTGGACTCTGCGCGCGGGGGGCGGGCGGGCATTCCTGCCGTACCCATCTGGATAGGAACGGCGATTAAACGGGTTCAGCGGCCGGGACCTTGGCCGTGGCTGCGGCCGAGGACGGGCGCGCTCCCAAAGCATGGATAGACGCTCCATCCTGCGCTATTGCGGAGCTTTGGTTGAAGGGAAGCCGGGGGATCGGGGGAAAAGAAAAGAGGCCGGACACGACTCTTGCATGGTAGGAGTTTGGCCTGATAGTCAACAACTTACGATGCGGCGGGCCGTTGGTGCCAGTAGAA
>Ga0214172_1000248_pt1 | contig 27995 bp, 28 predicted proteins | sample TroBogEpilimnion_29_FD_153010 | JGI IMG/M metagenome (GOLD analysis project Ga0214172, IMG submission 153010) | Freshwater microbial communities from Trout Bog Lake, WI - 12JUL2007 epilimnion | ecosystem: Environmental > Aquatic > Freshwater > Lake > Epilimnion/Euphotic zone | place: Trout Bog...
ATTATTACCGGCTAAGCCTAAGAGACGATCAACTAAAACCATTGAAAAACTCAAGCGCAATTTCGGGGTTGCGTGCTCAAGGTCTACTGAGTGATGCAGCTCTTCATCTAATTCTTTTGTTTCTGATAAGTTACCGGTATTGGTCAAATGAGTAGCTGTAATGGCGCGATAACTATCTCCACCTAATGTGCTTGGTAGACCTTGATTAATGAGGCCGCCAGCAAAGTAGAGTCCGATATAGGAGCGAATGCGACGAGGAAACCCGACAGCCTGCATAAACAATCCCCAGCGATACCCGCCGCAAATAAAGGCGCACATCATGCTAGCTAGAGCAGCCAAAAACCAAATGGGTTCCATTTGAATATGGGCATCAAATAGTGAATGCCAGTCAATTCCACTCGTTGCTTTCCAGAGCAGGGCAATGGAGAGTAGAACGCGAATAGTTGGCCAAGCTCGCTTGAGAATGGATTTCCACCCCGATTGGGTTTTAGGGGTGGGCTGGGCTTGTGAACTCATAAGCGTAAGGATAATGCCTTGGGCGCCTAAGGTCTTGAATTTGGGGGAATTACTCCGAACGGCCAGAACCCTGCCAATTTCTGCAAAGGCTAAAGTCAAATTTAGATAAAACTTGGCCAAATCGCTCAATTTCTAGGCTGTCCATGGGCTCGCAAGCCTCGAAAGATGATTTATTGCCTACTGGTATAGGGTAAGACATGCCAGACCAGTCAATTAGCACTACATTTGCACCAGTAGGTAAATCTCCAAACCAAAGGTCAAATTGATCTTTTCTCTGATCTAAAACAAATACCGGGATGGGTGATGCATACCAGGCGGCACGGCTACCTAATGTCCAGTTTTGCACGGCAATACCATTTGCTTTAGTAGCTTTTGCAAGTTCTGCGGCTTTTTGACCCCCCAATTTCCATCCATACAAATCGGCAATAGGATTTGATTTAATCGATGCTGAGCTGATGCCACCAGATAACACATATCCAAAGCCGATACAACAAAGGGCAACTTGAATAAAAAATAAAATACGAATCCAGTAGCGATGCTGCGCAACCCAAGCTTTTGCCAAGCCGATTCCTGCAAATGGCGCAAGGCAGAACCAAGCTGGTGATGTCCAGTGGGGAAGTCCACCTCCACCCGAGAGACTCACAAAAATTGCAAAAGGAATTAAAAAGAAACCAAAGAGTGCAAGCAATGACAGTTTTGTTGCATGCATGCAATCTTTTAAAAAGATAAAAGACCCTAAGATAAATAAAGGACCAAAGACTAATATTTGAATGCCAATATAGGCGCCTAGCCTACGCCATAGCCATTCGCCACCGCCGCCATGCGCTAGCTGGTATTTAAATGAAATCCAATCGTTGGCCCAATTCCAATATAGGACAGGGGTAATGAGTAGCAAGGCGACAAACGCGGCCAAGTAAAAACCAAGTGTATTCATCCAAGGTTTTCTTGGCGAACTCAAAAATACAAACAGCAATGCCAACGCAGTAAAAGCCGCAGTATATTTACTGAGACCTGCTAGACCCAGCAAGACGCCGGTAATAATCCAATCGCTGATGCTAAAGCGATCTTTCATTAGCCAACGCAATGCCATGAACATCAGCCCAAGACTCAGAGGCGCGAGCAGGGTATCTGGTAATAGGCCAATTGCCAAAATATGCAACATAGGCGCGGCGATAACAATCAATACTGCCATCAATCCACATAAATTGGCCGAGGGCAGTGCGCTAGTCAGATAGCCTGCATTACGTCCGCGAATAAAGTGATGCACTTCAACGGTTACTTGATAAACCAAATAAGCAGACAGAATCCAAAGTACTTCTGGAATTAAACGAATAATGCCCTCGGAAGAGGTGAGGCTTACTAGGGGCCACTGAATCCAGCCAACCAAAGGTGGGTGATCAAAATAGCTCCAGGCCAGATGTTGGGCATACAGCGCGTAGTGAGCCTCATCCACTGAAAACTCGATTGAAAATCCGAGGGCTAGATGAACTGCTGCAGCAATTAAGACGCAGATTGCAGCCCAGCTAGAAGGTGATTGATGACGCATAAAAGGATTTTAGACTCAGAGAGATCATTCTTTGGGACAATTCAGGGATGTTTAAGCTAACACCCTTACTGTTTATTGCTAGCGCTACCCTATTTTTGGCTGGATGTGCCGGATTGGGTGGCGAATCTGTGCAAAACGAGGCAGGGCAAGCGTTTAATGCAGATCAATTACCGGCACAAGAGGAATTGCCTAAATTCTCTGCTGAAACTGCACGAGAGGGCATGCCTAATGGCTGGAATTTCTATCGTATTGCACCGTTCAAGAAGAACACAGTGTATCGACTCGAAAACTATCAGGGTAAAACGGTTCTTAGCGCTAACTCCAAAATATCTGCCTCAGGTTTAGCTGTCAAACTACGCCCGCGCCAGGCAAATAATTTATTACTGCAGTGGGAGTGGAAAGCAACTACTCCAATTGCCAATGCAGATAATGCTGATGGCTATGCTGATGATGCGCCTTTGCGTATCTTGGTTGCCTTTGATGGCAATAAATCAAAGCTATCACTAAAAGAGAAAATGACATTTGAGATGGCTAATCTGATTAGTGGGCAAGAGATGCCTTATGCCACCTTGATGTATATCTGGTCTGGAAAGTCACCGATAGATAGCATCCTTCCAAATGCACATACCTCTCGTATCAAAATGATTGTGGTCGACTCTGGTTGGGATAACTTAGGTCAATGGCATAAACATCAACGTGATTTAGCGGCTGACTATAAGCGTGCCTATGGTGAGGCGCCGGGGGAGGTTATCGGTATTGCCTTGCTGACCGATACAGATAACACCAAATCAGAGACCCGAGCCTATTACGGTGATATTGAGTTGGTTCGCAAGAATCAAAAATAAAACAAAATAAACTAAAAAAAGTAAGGACTTTTAATTAGTGATGAGTAGGGCGCCATCTCTTAAGTAAAAGCGCATTACTGAGCACGCAAAAACTGGAGAGTGCCATGGCGCTACCAGCTAGCATGGGCGAGAGATAACCGAGTGCCGCGAGAGGGATGCCGGTGGTATTAAAGATAAAAGCCCAGAATAAATTTTGCTGGATTTTTTTCCAAGTTCGCTTAGAAATATCAACGGCATTTGCCACTAAAGTCGGATCACCTCTCATTAGGGTAATGCCCGCAGCCTGCATTGCCACATCAGTACCCGTGGACATTGCCATACCAACATCTGCAGTTGCTAAGGCAGGCGCATCATTTACACCATCACCTACCATTGCCACGAATTTTCGTGCACCATCTTTTGATTGAAGTTTTCGAATAATGTCCGCTTTGTCGCTTGGCATCACCTGTGCAAACACCTCTTCAATACCAATCGATTTTGCAACCCGATTGGCTGCGGCCATATTGTCACCAGAGAGCATTACTGCGCGTATGTGTAGCTGGTGTAAAGCGGTTATAGCCTCTTTAACGTTTTCTTTGAGCTCATCTCCAAAGGCGATGATAGCCAGGGGTAATGAAGATGTAGAGGGTGGTGAGGATGATTTGTCGCTCATCAATACAGAAACCGTTTGACCAGCTTCAAAACATGCTTGAGCCTTTTCTAAAACCACTGACTGATGTTGGCTGTGCTCTAAAGATGCAATGCTTTGCAGGGTAAGACTTTGACCTATCCAATTTCCTGCACTGGGTTTGCCACTGATGCCAATGCCCGGCAAAGCTTTGCTTTCAGTTGGCGTGATCGGGCTCAGTCCTTGTTGCTTGGCAGCATCTAAAAGGGCTCTCGCCAGCGGATGTTCACTTCCAAGTTGTAAGCCTGCGGCTGATGCCAGGATGTCATACTCTGTAAATGACTTAGTAAGTGCATTTGTAAAGGGAATGATCTTTAGTAATCTCGGTTTACCAATTGTCAGCGTCCCTGTTTTATCAAAAGCGACGATATTTAAGCGATGCGCCAACTCTAAAACTTGCGGGTCTTTAATCAGGATTCCAAAGCGTGCCGCTACACCAGTGCCTGCCATGATGGCTGCAGGTGTAGCAAGACCTAAAGCGCATGGGCATGCAATTACGAGAACAGAGACCGCTCGCAAAATGGCAATCGATGCAGAGTCTAAGTAAAACCAGTTTGCTAATCCAGTGATGAGCGCGATCACAATTACGCTTGGTACAAAAATGGCGCTCACTCGATCAACTAATTTCTGTATGGGAGCCTTTTGTGTTTGAGCATCCTCTACTAGAGAAATGATCTTGGAAAGAACGCTCTCAACGCCCACTGCTTGGGCCTCTACGATTAGTAGGCCTTCTCCATTAAGAGAGCCGCCAATGACTTTTTCTCCAGTATGCTTTTTGACGGGGTCGCTTTCTCCGGTAAGTAGGGATTCATCAACATGACTGTTGCCAAGCAAAATTATTCCGTCTACTGGAATGCGTTCTCCGGGCAATACTAAAATCCGGTCTTTTGGAAATACTTGATCCAGCGGAAGATCGCGAAATTGATCTAGGGGCGAACCCTCAGAGATAATGGTGTCTTGTTCGATGACTTTGGCATGCTCTGGCCAAAGTTTTTGTAGCGCGCGTATTGCTTCACTAGTTTGTTGCTTTGCTCTGGCCTCCAGCCATTTGCCAAGCATGACCATGCAGATAATGACTGCCGACCCTTCGAAATAGAGTTCATGTGCAGCATGAGCCGAGCCTGCCATTTGATACACACTTAAAGTATATGCCGCACTAGTACCCAGTGCGACTAATAAATCCATATTGCCAACACCAGACATGAGAGATTTGAGACCCGCTTTATAAAAGCGCCAGCCCAAGAAAAATTGCACTGGGGTTGCTAGTAATAGTTGCCATTTTGGTGAGAGTGCCCAATGAATGCCAAAAGGCATGAGGAGCATTGGCAAAAAGAGCGGGGCAGAAAGGGTAAAGCCCACTATGACGCGGCCCAGACCATCGCTCCCCCAAAATAATTTTGTGGGGGCTAATTCTGGGGCCGCATGAGGGATGCTGATCTTAGCGGTGTAGCCCGTTTTTTGAACTGAAGCGATAATTTCATTGACCGTGACCCCAGCATTTACTTTTAGGCGAATTTTGGCCTGTTCGGTAGCCAGATTCACGCTAGCTGCTTCTACCCCCGGAATCTTGTCTAAAGCCTTCTCAACCCTAGCAACACAGGAGGCGCAAGTCAGCCCGCCAATATCTAGAGTAAAAAGCTCTGATTTAGGATCTTCTGAGGTGTTCATATAGAAGATAATCTACTGCATACAAGCCCTATTTACATTAAAAAGGCCAATATGTTGAGTTTGAAAGTATCTGGAATGACCTGCGGTGGCTGTATTAATGCAGTTACTAGAGCCATCCAAGCTCAGGATCCGCTTGCAAAAGTTCAGGCAGATTTAGCTACTCAGATTGTTGATCTTGAAACTACTTTATCGGCAGAGCAGGCGAGTCGACTGTTAACCAATGCAGGCTTTCCAGTGGTTAAGTAGTCATTGACTTGAGACTAATGATTTTTTAAAGCACTTAATAACGAGTCTTTAAGACCACTTTCAGCAAATATTGGCAGCTACGAGTAAGCTAGCGCTAATTAAGAAAAATACTAAAACCTAGAAGTGCATTCTAGGTTTGTTCATTTTAGGAGAAGGTAGTGTCAGTTACATTAGAGTCAGTGCAGGCAGCACTCAAAAACTTAGTCGATCCCAATACCCGGATTGATTTTGTCACCGCTAAGAATATAAAAAATCTTCGTGTAGAAAATGGCGATATCTCTTTAGATATCGTGCTGGGCTATCCCGCTAAAAGCCAGTTTGATCCCATCCGTAAATCAGCGATGAATGCCTTGCGTGAATTGCCAGGCGTAAAAAATGTGAGCGTCAATATCTCTAGTCAGATTGTTGTACATGCCGTACAGCGTGGTGTGAAGTTATTGCCAGGCGTAAAAAATATTATCGCAGTCGCCAGTGGTAAGGGTGGTGTAGGTAAATCTACTACAGCTGTGAACCTAGCTTTGGCACTTGCTGCTGAGGGCGCGCAGGTTGGTATCTTGGATGCTGATATTTATGGCCCAAGCCAGCCTATGATGCTAGGCATCACGGGTAGGCCAGACTCACTTGAAGAAAATACGATTGAGCCGATGGAAGCTTATGACTTGCAGGCTAGTTCAATCGGTTTTTTAATTGATGACGATGCACCTATGGTGTGGCGTGGTCCGATGGTAACCTCAGCACTAGAGCAATTACTTCGCCAAACCCGTTGGCGTGACTTGGATTATCTAATAGTGGACATGCCACCTGGAACGGGTGATATTCAGCTGACATTGGCGCAAAAGGTTCCCGTGACGGGCTCAGTGATTGTCACTACGCCACAGGACATTGCCTTACTAGATGCTCGCAAGGGTCTGAAGATGTTTGAGAAGGTTGGCGTACCTATCATCGGCATTATTGAAAACATGAGTACTTATGTTTGTACAAAATGCGGTCATGAAGAGCACGTGTTTGGTGCTGGTGGCGGGGAAAAGATGTGTAAAGAGTATGGCGTGGATTTCTTAGGTTCATTGCCGCTCAATCTTTCGATTCGCGAACAGGCAGATGCGGGACGTCCAACTGTAGTGGCAGATCCAGATGGCGCCATTAGTGCGATCTATAAAGGTATTGCTAGACAGGTGGCTATCCGTGTTGCTGCCCTATCTAAAGATATGAGCAGTAAATTTCCGAACATTGTGGTTCAAAACACCTGAGGCTCTGAATATCTATGCGCTTTGCGGTATTGATGCGTAAACAAAGTATTGATAACCCATGGGTCTCATATCGCTGGGTGCCTCAGGAAGTGTTGCCTGATTTTGGGCAATTTAATAGCAACCAGAATAATGCCATCTCAGGCCAGTTTCTGGGGCGTGATGCTGATGGTGAATCTTGGCTATTCACAGGCTATGAGCTTGATCTCTTTCCTGATGAAGCTGAGGGCTACTACCTGAATGTTTCAGCTACGACTCCAAGTTGGTTTGTGATGTGGCGTCTGGAGGAAGATATCGAGCGTTATATCGATGAGCAATCTATTGCTCTAGCAAAATCCGAATCCACTTTTGCAGTTCCTCATCGTATTTGTGTCAGCTATAACGAAGCGGCTCGCTTGCTTGATGGCGGTGAGTCAGTAGATGCGATTCCAATGACTCAGGAGCATGCTGGTTGGCTGCAGGAGTATGTCAATGACAACTATCGTCCAGAGCCTAAAAAACGTCATCGACCTGCTTCATTTAAGGGTGCTGAGCGCCCAATGGAGGACTGATGGCTGATGGATTTTTAGGTCGTTGGTCTAAGCGCAAAGCGGGAATAGACGAGAAGCAAGATTCTTCGCTAGAGAAAAAAGTGGAGGCGCCCAAGGAGGCGTCCAAGGAGGCGTCTTCATCTCTTCCTGCAGAAAAGCCTTCAGAGGAAGTGGTACCGCCTGCTACGCTAGAAGATGTGGCCAAGATCGATCGCTTTGATCCAGATTTTTCTGCCTTTATGAAGCCGGATGTAGACCCTGCTGTCCAACAGGCCGCCCTTAAGAAAATGTTTACTGATCCGCACTTCAATATCATGGATGGATTGGATATTTATATCGACGACTACAGCAAGCCGGACCCACTTCCACCTGGCATGCTTGAGCGAATGGTGCAGAGCGATATGCTCAAGCTTTTCCGAAATTCAGCCGAAGAGGAGTCGCAGCAAAATACAAGTCAGGCCACCAATCTCTCGAAGGAGGATGATGGATTGCTAACTCAACAGCAAAGTGATTTAACATCCACCCAGCAAATACAGGAGCCCGCATCGCCATTGGATGTGGCGCCAGATGAAGTATCGGTAGACCCAAAACAGAAAAAAACATAAGAAGATAGCGCATGAGTCAAAAATTAGTCTGCAACTGCAATGGCACCATGCCTTTAGATGCAAAAGCATTAGGTATGCCCGTTCATAACTCCTTATGTAGGCAGGAGGTAGGATCTTTTCTAAAGGCGCTAGATGGTTCTGACTCTCTTGTGGTGGCATGTACTCAAGAGGGCGCACTTTTTGGTGAATTAGCGGACCAGTCTGAAAAGCCTTTGATTGCACCATTACGTTTTGTCAATATTCGCGAAGTTGCAGGCTGGACTCAAGAAGCTAAAACCTCCGGACCTAAGATTGCTGCATTGCTAGCTTTGGCGGATATGCCAGAGGCTGAGCCAGTTCCCGTTGTCAATTATGAGAGTCAGGGTAGGTTGCTGATTGTCGGCGCCGGTTCCCAAGCGATTCCTTGGGCTGAAAAACTAAGTCCTTCTTTAGATGTTTCTGTTTTATGTACTGAACCTGGTGACTTGCCGCTTAGCCGCAGCTACCCCATCTTTACTGGTGAGCTTACTAAGCTAGATGGATATCTAGGAAATTTTTCTGTTGATTGGGATCTGCAAAATCCGATTGACCCAGAGATGTGTACCCGCTGCGGTGCCTGTGTTGAAGTATGTCCAGAGGGCGCTATCGATCTGTCTTTTCAGATTGATTTAAGTAAATGTAAATCCCATCGTGATTGCGTTAGTGCTTGCGCTGGCATTGGTGCTATATCTTTTGATCGTAAAGAACGTGCCCGAAATTCTGAATTCGATCTGATTTTGGATTTACGTGCAGACCCCAAAATGCGCATGAGCCAAACTCCCCAGGGTTACTTTGCTCCTGGTTCTAATCCTTTGGAGCAAGCGTTAGCAGTAAATCAGTTATCAGAGATGCTAGGGGAGTTTGAAAAGCCCAAATACTTTGCCTATAACGAAAAAATCTGTGCGCATGGTCGCAATGGCAAAGTTGGATGCAACGCCTGCATTGATGTTTGCTCAACCGGGGCTATTACTTCCATCTTTAAAAATGGTCAAGGTTCAGTAGAGGTTAATCCCAATCTTTGTATGGGTTGCGGCGCTTGTGCTTCGACTTGCCCATCAGGAGCAATGCGCTACAACTACCCAAGCGTTGCCCATCAGGGTAAAGAGCTAAAAACTATGGCTAGCGTATTTACTGCAGAAGCTAAAAAGATTAACCAAGCAATGGCTCCAAGCTTGCTTTTGCATACCTTGAGTGCTGGTACGCAAATGATTGATGGCTTGGGCAGATCTGCCCATGTCATACCAAAGCAGTTTGAGGGGCTGCCTGCTTTTGTTATTCCTTACGGTATTGAGCATATTGCCTCAACTGGCCTGGACTTATGGCTGGGCGCGCTAACTTATGGTTTTGCTGAGGTAATCCTCATGCTGAGTGGTGAGGAAGATCCCGCTTACCGCGCAGCACTCGAAGAGCAAGCAGATTTAGCGAACAGTATTCTCAAAGCATATGGCTTTGACGAGCGCATTCATTTAATTCTGGCAAATTCAGTAGAAGGCTTATCGACAGCGTCCAAAGCAATGGGTGCATTACGTCAGCGAGGGTCTCTTAGCTCTATCTGCACTCCTGCAAGTATGGGTTTATCGAATCAAAAACGGGAAACACTTGAAGCGGTCTTAGAGCATTTACAAAGGCAAGCCAAGACCCCATTGCCAGAGGCGGGTGTTGCACTTCCTAATTCTTCGCTACTGGGTGGCTTGGCAATCAACAAAGACGCTTGCACCTTATGTATGTCTTGTGTCGGCGGTTGTCCAGAGGGTGCACTGCTAGACAACCCTGATGAGCCTATTCTTTCCTTTATCGAAAAGCAGTGCGTTCAGTGCGGCATTTGTGTCCAGACGTGTCCCGAGAATGCGTTAACACTGGCACCGCGTTTGCAAACGGTTGAACAGCGCAAACAGCGGACTACCCTAAATGAAACCCAGGCGTTTCATTGCATCAGCTGTGGCAAGCCTTTTGGCACTCTCAAGATGGTTGATTTGATGCTCACCAAACTTGGCACTCATGGGGCATTTGCCGGGGCAGCAATGGAGCGACTGAAAATGTGTGGTGATTGTCGAGTAGTGGATATGGTGAAAAAAGAAATATGAGCGAAATGTCTAAAGAGGCTTCGCCTGCTGAGGTGGGGGATGTGGGTTTGCCAGAGGATTTGGCTAGAGCGGATTTGTATGGCTTGATCGCAAGATTTTTTCAGATGCCGCCAGACCAAGAGTTACTCAATCAAATTGCTGCCACAGCAGATCAGCAGGATGCTGCTGACGAGGCTCCTTTGGCGAAGGTTTGGATGGATGTAGTGGAGGTTGCCAAAAATAACCCCGCTAAAGCTTGGCATGAGGAGTTTGATCTCAATTTCATCAGCGTCGGTAAGCCCAATGTCGTTTTGAATGGCTCTTTTTATATGGCGGGCCATTTAAATGAAAAACCCTTAATCAATATCCGCAAGGCTTTGGAGGGATTTGGTCTCGAGGCAGCCGAAGAGATGACCGAAACTGAGGACCATATCTCAGCACTTTGTGAGGTCATGCGATACCTAATTGCTGGAGATGATGTCGAGATCTCAAACCTTACAAATCAAAGGGTTTTTTTCAATGAGCATATTCGTCCTTGGTATGACGATTTATGCGATGCAATTGAGGGTATTCCTGAGATGCATCTTTATCACCCAGTAGCTAGGCTCACACGGGAATTCTTGGCGATCGAGGGACAGGGTTTTGACATGATTTAGTTTTAGTCATGCGGTAAAGGAAAACCCCTATATCGCTTTAATGTGACAGATCAATGTCAAAAATGCTAATAAAGATTACACTTGATTAAAATCAAGAATAAATCGATAGGAGCATGCCATGAGCACTAAATCCAAAGTAGCTTTAAGCGAAGAAAACAAGCCATCGCGCCGTAAGTTCTTTATTGGTGCAGGCGCTGCGGTTGGCGCTGTTGCCGTAGCCAGCCAAACTCCGGTTGGTAAAGCGGTCATCCAAGAAATCAGCGGTGCAAAAGCTGTGAAAGATGGTGGTCAAGCAATGACTGCTCATATGCGTAAGTACTACGAAACCACTTTGATTTAATGATTCTTATTTGCCTCAATTGTTATTCAATAAATAAAAACTTTCTCAGGGACAACATATGAGTCTGACTCGTAAATCCAATACCCCACAAAGCAGCCGTTCAACATCTAGACTCATTGGCAGCTTGTCACGTGGCTTAAAAGCTGCTGTGCCAACCATGGATCGACGCTCATTTTTAAAGCGCTCAGGTATAGGAGTTGGTGCCGGTATTGCTGCTAGTCAATTGAGCTTTGTGCAAAAGGCATCTGCTGAGCAAAGTCAAGCAATGCTCGACGGTAAGGGCAAGATTGAGGTTAAGAGATCTATTTGTACTCACTGTTCAGTAGGCTGTGCGGTAAATGCTACGGTTGAGAATGGCGTGTGGGTTCGTCAAGACCCAGTGTTTGATTCCCCAATTAATATGGGTGCCCATTGCGCTAAGGGCGCCGCCTTGCGTGAGCACGGTCATGGCGATTATCGTCTACGTTACCCAATGAAGTTGGTTGATGGCAAGTACCAGCGTATTTCTTGGGATCAAGCCCTAACTGAAATTACCGCGCAGATGAAGAGCATTCGAGAGAAGTACTCTCCAGATGCGATGTTTTTTATCGGCTCCTCTAAACATAATAATGAACAGTCCTACTTACTGCGTAAGTGGGTCTCTTTCTTTGGAACGAACAATACAGACCATCAAGCTCGTATTTGCCACTCCACTACAGTTGCCGGTGTTGCAAACACCTGGGGCTATGGTGCGATGACTAATAGTTATAACGACATGATGAATGCCAAGGCTGCTTTGTACATTGGCTCAAATGCCGCTGAAGCACATCCTGTTTCTATGCTGATGTTGTTGCATGCAAAAGAAAGTGGATGCAAGGTTATTGTTGTTGACCCACGCTATACCCGTACAGCTGCTAAATCAGATCAGTACATCCGGATTCGTTCTGGCACTGATATTCCTTTCTTGTTCGGCATGCTGTATCACATCTTTAAAAATGGCTGGGAAGATAAGAAATACATCAACGACCGTGTTTACGGTATGGATGAGATTCGTAAAGAGGTAATGGAAAAGTGGACTCCTGCTGCGGTTGAAGAGGCTTGTGGCGTGCCAGAAGCTCAGGTTTACCAAGCCGCTAAAACCATGGCCATGAATCGTCCTAGCACTGTTGTTTGGTGTATGGGCCAAACCCAGCACACCATTGGTAATGCCATCGTACGTGCCTCCTGTATTTTGCAATTGGCATTGGGCAACATTGGTAAATCAGGCGGTGGCACCAATATTTTCCGTGGTCACGATAACGTTCAAGGTGCAACTGATGTAGGCCCTAACCCAGATTCATTGCCTGGTTACTATGGCTTGGCTGCTGGCTCATGGAAACACTTCTCGACTGTTTGGGGTGTTGACTATGAGTGGATTAAGGGTCGCTATGCACCTGACATGATGGAGAAATCAGGCACTACCGTTTCTCGTTGGGTAGATGCTGTTCTTGAGAAGAACGACATGATCGATCAACAGACTAACGTTAAAGGTCTGTTCTTCTGGGGTCATGCGCCTAACTCACAAACTCGCGGCCTCGATATGAAGCGTGCGATGGATAAATTGGACCTCTTGGTAGTTGTCGATCCATACCCAAGTGCTACAGCTGCTATGGCGGCGATGCCAGCTGCTGAAGGTCAGGCTGTAAATAAGAATCGTAATGTTTATTTATTGCCTGCGGCAACCCAGTTCGAAACTTGCGGCTCAGCTACAGCGTCAAACCGCTCTTTGCAATGGCGTGAGAAAGTCATTGACCCATTATTTGAGTCTGTTCCTGACCACGTGATCATGCAAGCGTTTGCTGATCGCTTAGGCTTCGGCGAAGAGTTGTCTAAGAATTACAAGATGCTCAGCTCCAAATTTGCTGGTAAGCAATGGAGAGAGCCGCAAATTGAAGACATCTTGCGCGAGATCAACCGTTCTTGCTGGACTATCGGATACACAGGTCAAACTCCTGAGCGCCTCAAGGCTCATATGAGAATGGTTGCCACATTTGATCCGAAGACATTGAAATCTCGTGGTGGCGTAGACCCAGTCACTGGTTACGACACTACAGGCGACTACTACGGCCTGCCTTGGCCTTGTTATGGCACTGCTGCTATTAAGCATCCAGGCTCACCTAATCTCTATGACACCAGTAAGAGCGTAATGGAGGGCGGTGGTAACTTTCGCGCCAACTTTGGTGTTGAGCGTGATGGCGTCAGCTTGCTTGCTGCCGATGGCTCGCACTCTAAAGGCGCTGCGATCACCACTGGTTACCCAGAGTTTGACCATGTGTTTATGAAGAAATTAGGTTGGTGGGATCAATTGACTGAGGACGAGAAAAAACTCGCCGAAGGTAAAAACTGGAAGACTGACTTATCAGGTGGTATTCAGCGTGTCGTAATGAAAAACGGCTGCCATCCATTTGGTAATGCCAAGGCACGTGCAGTCGTTTGGAACTTCCCGGATCCAGTTCCAACTCACCGTGAAGCGCTCTATAGTACAAACGCTCCAATGATGCGTAAGTACCCAACTTCCGCTGATAAGAAGAATTTCTGGCGCCTGCCAACCCTCTATAAGACTGTTCAAGATCAAAACTTGAATCAGAAGTTATATGAGAAGTTCCCAATCATTCTGACCTCTGGTCGTTTAGTTGAGTACGAGGGTGGTGGCGATGAGACTCGTTCTAATCCATGGTTAGCAGAACTCCAACAAGAAAACTTTGTGGAGATTAATCCAAAGGCTGCAGCAGATCGCGGTATTAAGAACTGGGATTATGTTTGGGTGAAGTCGCCAACAGGTGCCAAGATAAAAGTGCGGGCAATGCTCACAGAGCGTGTTGATCAAGGAACTGCCTTTGTGCCATTCCATTTTGCTGGCTGGTGGCAGGGAGAAAATATTCGTAAGTACTACCCAGAAGGCGCAGCACCTATAGTTCAAGGTGAGGCGGTGAACACTGCAACAACGTATGGTTACGACCAGGTGACGATGATGCAAGAGACTAAAACCACCATGTGTCAAATCGAGAAATTTGCCTAAGTTAAAAAATAAAGTCAGGAGAACACAATGGCAAGAATGAAATTTATTTGTGACACAGAGCGATGCATTGAATGCAACGGTTGTGTCACAGCCTGTAAAAATGATAACGAAGTACCTTGGGGTGTTAATCGCCGCCGCGTTGTTACGGTAAATGATGGCATCATCGGTCAAGAAAAATCCGTTTCAGTTGCTTGTATGCACTGTAGCGATGCGCCCTGTATGGCGGTATGTCCGGTAGATTGTTTCTACCGCACTGATGAAGGTGTTGTGCTGCACGATAAAGATATCTGTATTGGTTGCGGCTACTGTTCTTTTGCTTGCCCATTTGGTGCTCCTCAGTTCTTGAGTAAGGGTGCCTTTGGCTCCCGCAGCAAAATGGATAAATGCACATTCTGTAGTGGTGGCCCAGAAGAGAATGGCAGTGTTGCAGAATTTGAAAAGTATGGTCGTAATCGTCTGGCAGAAGGCAAGTTGCCACTCTGTGCTGAGATGTGCTCTACCAAAGCATTGATTGGTGGTGATAGCGACATCATTACTGACATCTTTAATAACCGTGTTGCAACCCGCGAGAAGAATGGTCATTACCCAGGATCTAAAGCTTTTGGTTGGACTACGGCTTATGGTGGACTTGATACTCCTGCGCCTACACCAACACCTGCTGCAAAAATTCCAGGAGCTAAATAATGAAAGTTAAAACTCTCGGTTTGTGTTTTACAGCAGCGCTGTTAGCTGCTTGTTCAGAGCCTCCAGAAATTGCGGCTAAAGCAGCTAAACGTCCTGATGTCGCACCTTACATGGGTGCGAATAATGGCTTTGTGACCAAGAACTGGACGCCAGGCAATCAAGCTAGCTGGACAGAGTCAATTGACCAGCGTAATCAAGGTCAAAACGAATACAGCCGTCTTAAGTGATCAACTAAACAACAATAAATAAAACGAAAACGTTTAAGGACATGTGTATGAAACGATCATTTTCTAAAGTTCTATGTACTTTGGTGGTGACTGCAGGTCTATCGCTCACTTTAGTAAGTGGCATTAGTTTTGCGGAGCGCGCACCAATGGCGCCTTTACCTTCACCAAGTGGTGTTGATGTGCCGCCTGCAAGTGTGCCGGCCAATCCAAACGCCTTGGCCAATGGAACTCAGGCACAGGCCCAGCCAGCAAACCCATCGATCTTCTTGGTGCCAAACAGTGACCCACAAAACTATGTCAGCATTCCGGACAAGCAGGCTGGTGTTTTAATCCAGCGTGCAGGCCAAGAGTGGCGCTTGATTCGTAACGGTGTGATTACCGTATTTGGTGGCTGGATTCTGGCGATTGCCTTTTTTGGTATTGCAGGGGTTTTTATCATCAAAGGCCCAATTAAATTGCATGCGCCAATGTCTGGGGAAAAAGTAAAACGGTTTAATGGCTTTGAGCGCTTTACTCACTGGGTGATGGCGGCTAGTTTTGTTGGCCTTGCTTTTACTGGCTTATTAATTCTGTACGGTAAATATTTTGCAATGCCTCTCATGGGTGGCGTTACTTACGGCTCATTTTTGATGGTTTGCAAGAATATTCATAATTACTCTGGGCCATTATTTACTCTTAGCGTAGTAATCTTCTTCCTACTATTTGCCACCAGAAATATCCCTGGCCAAGGCGATCTTACTTGGATCAAGTCATTTGGCGGCATGTTTGGAGGGGCTCATCCTCCTGCAGGTTTTTTCAATTTCGGTGAAAAAATTTGGTTCTGGTTTGGAATGACATTCTTAGGTTTGGTGATATCGGGCTCTGGGCTTGTGCTCGACATGATCGTGCCATTTATGCAGGTTGAGTACCTGCGTGGCACTATGCAGATAGCTAATATCATTCATAGCAGCGCCGCAATCTTGATGATCGCTATGGCAATGGGGCATATTTATATTGGCTCCATTGGTATGCAAGGTTCAATCGATGGCATGAAGACCGGCTATGTTGATGCTACTTGGGCTGAGGAGCACCATAAGCTCTGGTACGACAAACTGAATAAATAAGGATAGGGCTATGAAAAAAATCATTGCTTTTATATTGTTTGCATTAGCAAGCTCGTTTTCATTTGCTACTTTGCCTCCACTGACGCCAGAGGCTCAGGCGGCTGCAGATTTGGCGAAAGCAAAAACTGCTTATGGCGATAAGGTTGGCGCATATCAGCTTTGCCAAGCGCAAAATCGTGTGGCTGATCGCTTTAAAGTTGCAGGTACAGCTGCTCCAGCAGCATGTACTGCACCACCTCCATTTGTGCCTCCAGTAGTGGCTGCAACTCCAGCATCTGCACCAGCAGCTAAGTAATTAGTCTGCGATTAACTCTTGCTGAAGGTAGTGTTTAGCTGCTGATGTTTGAGGATTTTCGAAGAAGGGGCCTACGGGTCCTTTTTCTTTTATCTCACCTTGATCAATAAAGATCATGTGCTGAGCGAGTCGTTTTACTTGAGCTAGCTGGTGAGATGAAAAAATGACATTTGCTCCTTGGTGAGCAAATTGACGGATCAATTCTTCTACTTGCTCAGTGGTGCTTGGATCAAGGTTGGCGGTAGGCTCATCTAATAAAACTAAATTGGGCTTCTGCAGAATAGCTCTCCCAAGGCAAAGCTTTTGTCTTTCACCTGCGGATAATTTATGAGCGGGGCTATCTCCAAACTTTTCAAGACCAATTTCTTTCATAACTTTTTTGATATCAGCATCTGTAATGCTGGAGTCTAGGTCTCGAATCATCCTAATATTAGTGATAGTAGACGCTTTAATCATGGGAGTGTGGTGAAGTACTAGTGCAGTTTTCGTTTTGAATGAGTAACTCACCGTTCCGCTATCTGGCTTGATGAGACCATCTAGAAGCTTGAGTAAAGTGGTTTTGCCAGCACCATTAGGGCCAATACAGGCAGTGATTCTGTCTGCCGGAATGATGGCATGTGGGATGTTGAGAATAATTCTCCCATTACTCTTGACGATAATGTCTTTAAGTTCAATGAACTTTTCAAAATCATGTGTCGCATTAACCATAGCGGCGCTCCGCAATTTGGCGAACTGCAAACGTAAATAAATTAGCAAGCAAAACAATACCCAGCAAAACAATCCCCAAGGCAAGGGCTAGAGGTAGATCACCTTTACTAGTCTCCAGTGCAATAGCAGTTGTCATCGTTCTGGTCGAATGATCAATATTGCCGCCAACAATCATGACTGCTCCAACCTCCGAGATTGCTCTGGCTAGTCCAGCAAGGACAGCGATCGTTAATGAGAAGCGGCAATCCCAAATGAGCCACTTAAATCGCGATAGGGGTGGCAATCTCAAGCTCAAAAAGGAATCGCGATGTACTTTCCAGGAGTCTTCTAGTATTTGTCGGCTTAGGGCCGCAATTAAAGGGGTTGTCAGCAGTGTTTGGGCCACGATCATACCCTTAACTGTAAATAGCCACCCCCACATGCCTAGAGGGCCTGTGCGAGACAGCATGAGGTAAACCAAGACCCCAACAATGACGGTTGGAACTCCCATCAGTGTATTTAGGGTCACAATGATTGTTTTCTTGCCTGCAAAACGTTCTGTTGCGAGTAGGGCGCCAATAGGCAGCCCAAGGAGCGTTCCAATCAGAAGGGCTGTTAGGCTGACCTGCAGGGAAACCCAAACAATTCCTAATAACCCGCCATCCAGATGGGCGAGTAAGGAAAGGGCGTCTTGGAAAGCTTTCAACATGGTCTCGATTCTATCAAGGCGGTGGCAAAATGACTGTAATGCAATTGTTTCCCCTATTTTTAACTTATGGCTGAAGTAGTCTGCCTCTGTAATGAGGTCCTCGATGTGGATTTGCGTGAGTATTTAGATGCCCACCCAATTGACTCTATTGACGAGTTAAGGGAGCAGGCGTCTATATGCAATAAATGTATGCAGTGTCAGGAGTTGGTCGAGGGTGAAATCTACTTAGCGCGCGTTCGGCGCCAACGGGCTGCAGGCCAGTTTTAATGGACTCGAATAAAACAACTCGTTTCACCGTATTAAGCATGAATGTACATAAAGGTTTATCACCTTTGTATCGCTACTCTACGATTTACCAATTACGGCAAAAGATGCGCAGCCAAGATCCAGACTTACTTTTTTTGCAGGAGTTGCAGCAAGAGCATCGAGGTAGGATTCGACGTTTTAGTCAATGGCCTTTGACAGAGTTGACACACTTTTTCTCCGAAGACTTTTGGCGCGACTGGCACTATGGAAAAAATGTTGAATATCGTCATGGACACCATGGCAATGCCATTCTCTCTAAGCACCCACAACAAAAGGGAAAAAACTACGATATATCAGCATATCGTTTTGAAAGTCGCGGCCTTTTGCATAGTGTGACAAAGCTTGCTGGAATAGATACGCCCATTCACTGCTTTTGCGTCCATTTAGCGCTCTTTGAGCGAGGCAGGGAGCGCCAGCTAGAGGCTATCCTTAGTCATATTGAGGGCTTGACTCAAAGCGGCCCTACGATTGTGGCAGGGGACTTTAATGATTGGCGTAATCGCGTGAGTAATCCCATGAAGGCTGCAGGATTTGATGAAGTGTTTGAGGTGCTCACCGGCTCTCCGGCAAAAACCTTTCCCAGCATCAAACCTTTATTGGCTATGGACCGTATCTATGTTCGTGGTTTAAAAATTCATTCTGCACAAATTTTGTATGAATGGTTAAAACTGTCTGATCACCTTGGTATTACTGCTGAATTGGAACTTGAATGAATGATCTACTAAGTTTATTTCTGAAACATCCGTTTGAGCTCAATTTAAATTGGCTCCTCCTGATTCATTTTTTATTAGTCACCTACTTTATTGGCGTCATTATTTCTGTAAGAAGGCCGGTTGGAGTGGCCTTTGCCTGGATTTTTATTGTGATGACTTTCCCGGTGATGGGAATAAGCTTATACGTACTCATTGGAGAGCGTCCGGTAGGGCGCAGTTTGACGCGGAAAATTAAACGGATGAATTTGGAATATGCGCAAATTACTCAAAAATTATGTCAAGAGTTTGCGAGTGAGAGAGCGAAGTTACCCATTGAATCTAGAGCTTTAAGTCTATTGGCTGAATCAAAAAATGGTACGCCAGTTATTGATGGAAATAAGGTTGAGCTGCATACCAAGTCACTTGATATCCTTCAGCTATTTATTGATGAGATTAATCAATCTCAAAAGACTCTCAATATGGAGTTCTATATCTGGGCGCTAGGTGGGGATGCTGATCGAGTGGGTGAGGCTGTGATTGCCGCCTCAAAACGTGGCGTCGCTTGCCGTGTTTTATTGGATTCTTTAGGAAGTAAGGATTGGTTTAAATCATCATGGCCTGCTCGATTCCGAAATGCGGGTATCGAGGTAACGGAAGCATTGCCGATTCAGATTGGCCGTTTTCAGTTCCGCCGTGCGGATTTACGTTTACATCGAAAAATATTCATCGTGGATGGCACTGTTGTTTGGACTGGTAGCATGAATTTAGTGGACCCTCGGACCTTCAAGCAAGATTCAGGAGTGGGTGAATGGGTTGATGCTATGGTTCGCATCGAAGGGCCAGTGGCAGCGCAATTCGAATTGACCTTTGCATTTGACTGGAGTGTTGATAATCCTAAGATCACGCATTTTGATGATCGCTCACCCCCAGCGTCGCCAAGAGAAGGTGGAGTTATTGCCCAGGAGTTTGCTTCAGGTCCCGTCTACCGTGATGATATTTTGTATGAGGTAATCCTCTCGGCCATTATCGATGCGCGTGAGGAGTTGACTATTACTACTCCTTACTTTGGCCCGGACGATGGCTTATTGCAAGCACTGATGGCCTCCGCAAGGCGTGGCGTTAAGGTGACCTTGATCGTGCCAAAGCTAAATGACTCTACTTTAGTAGCGTGGAGTAGCAAGAGCTTCTATCAAGATTTATTGTCATCTGGGGTCAGGATTGCTGAATTTAAAGGCGGCCTCCTGCATACCAAGAGTCTGTTAATTGATGGACGTATTGCCATCTTTGGCTCAGTCAATTTTGACCAGCGGAGCTTGCGGTTGAATTTTGAAATTAGCTTGATTGTTTATGACAATGATTTCTGTGCAAAGTTAGAAAAGCTAATTGAGTCTTATTTGGCGCAATCCGACTATGTCGATCTTCAGGCTTGGATAAAAAGACCGGCATGGCATCGCTATCTTGAGAACGCGGCACACTTAACATCGCCTTTGCTTTAAATCGCTCCGCTAGCACGCATGCTAGCAATATCTGACTCTGTTATCCCTAATTCTTTGAGAATCGCGTCCGTATGCTCCCCCACAGCCGGAATGGGATCCATACGGTAACTGTAGCTATCGTTAAGACCGGGAGGTAGCAGGGCGGTAATGGCACCATTCGGGGTGTCAACTTCAGTCCAGCGATTTCGTGCTTTTAACTGCTCATGCTTCCAAAGACCTTCCATATCATTGAGATGAGCATTTGCAATTTGTGCCTTTTCAAGTCTAGCGATGAGTTGCTCGGAAGTTAGCTTACTAAAGCAAGTATTAATTATTTCTAATAGTTCAGAGCGTTTTTCATTGCGCTTAAAGTTGCGATCAAAGCGCTCATCTTTTGCTAGGGCTGGATTCTCTAATACAGACTCGCAGAATTGCACCCATTCACGTTCATTTTGAAGTCCCAGCATGACAGTCTTGCCATCACCTGCTTTAAATGGCCCATACGGATAAATAGTTGCATGTGACGCGCCATTTCTTGGGGGTGGCTCTGCACCTTTATAGGCGTAATACATCGGAAAGCTCATCCACTCACCCAAGGATTCAAGCATTGAGATATCAATCACAGATCCTTTACTTGTTTTGCCTCTTTGTAAAAGGGCTGCCAAGATATTGGTGTAGGCATACATACCAGCTGCAATATCTGCAATCGAATTACCAGCTTTACTCGGAGTTTCAGGGGTGCCCGTAACCGATAAGAATCCCGCTTCACTCTGGATTAGGAGGTCGTACGCCTTCTTGTCCCGATAAGGGCCATTATTGCCATAACCCGAGATATCGCACAATATGAGTTTTGGATTGTCTTTTTGTAAAGCCTCTGCGGTTAAGCCCATACGAGCTGCTGCACCTGGTGCAAGGTTCTGCACTAAAACATCAGCAGTCTTTAATAAAGTCTTGAGTGCAGAAATCGCCGCTGGTTGTTTGAGATCTAACGTCAAACTTTCTTTAGAGCGATTTACCCAAACAAAGTGAGAGGAAAGTCCATCAACTTGAGTGTCATATCCTCTTGCAAAGTCACCGCCTCCAGGGCGCTCCACTTTAATTACTCTAGCACCCAAGTCTGCTAATTGACGAGTACAAAAAGGCGCAGCAATCGCATGCTCGAGTGAGACAACGGTAATACCATCTAATGGACGAATACTCATATCAATTTTTCTCAGAAGGATCTTGGTAGTCCAAGGACATGCTCGGCGATATAGGAATAAATGAGATTGGTTGAAATTGGCGCCACTTGATAGAGGCGAGTTTCCCTAAACTTACGCTCTACATCATATTCATTGGCAAAGCCAAAACCACCATGGGTTTGTAAGCAGACGTTTGCCGCTTCCCAAGAGGCCTTAGCGGCGAGGTACTTGGCCATATTGGCTTCTGGACCACACGGCTGGTGATTATCGAATAATTCGCAAGCCTTAAAGCGCATGAGATTAGCCGCTTCGGTTTCGATGTAGCTATCAGCAATCGGAAATTGAATGCCTTGGTTTTTACCAATAGGACGATCAAATACAACGCGATCATTGGCATAGCGACGTGCGCGATCAATAAACCAATAAGCATCACCAATACATTCTGCAGCAATTAAGACACGCTCTGCGTTGAGGCCATCGAGAATGTATTTAAAGCCCTGCCCCTCAGTGCCAATCAAATTTTCTGCAGGAATTTCTAAATTATCAAAAAATACTTCATTCGTCTCATGATTCACCATATTGGCAATCGGTCTTACTTCCATCCCTTTACCTATCGCATCTGCAAGATTAACGATAAAAATCGACATTCCCTCTGATTTGCGTTGCACCTCGGAGATGGGGGTGGTGCGAGCAAGCAAGATCATAAGATCAGAATGTTGAATTCTGGAGATCCACACCTTTTGACCGTTAACTACATACTTGTCACCTTTTTTAACTGCGGTGGTCTTCAGTTTGGTTGTATCTGTTCCGGTAGTGGGTTCAGTAACAGCCATACTTTGCAGACGTAGTTCACCGGTAGCAATTTTTGGAAGATAGAGTTTCTTCTGAGCTTCTGACCCATGACGCAACAAAGTACCCATGTTGTACATTTGGCCGTGGCATGAACCTGAGTTACCACCAGAAAAGTTAATTTCCTCCATGATGACGGAAGCTTCAGCAAGTCCTAAACTGGAGCCGCCGTATTCTTCAGGAATTAAGGCTGCTAACCAACCGGCCTTTGTCATGGAATCTACAAAAGCTTCTGGGTAGCTACGCTCATGATCAATCTTTTGCCAGTAGGTGGAATCAAAAGACCCACAGAGGTCACGTAATGCCTCGCGCATTTCTTGGTATTGGTCTGGCTTAGGAATAGGATGATTCATGAAAATCTCTTTTTATATGATGTGGGCTGCTACCTACTGCAAAACCATTAGTTTAAGCAAGATTTGAAAATCTTGGAGAATGGGTAAAACAAGGCAAAATAGGCTAATTCGGGTTCAATCAATCCTCAGGAAGTAACACATAAGGGGTATGCGTTTCATGGAGCACGCGCTTACGCATTTTTTTAGTTGGTTCGGGCTGCCTTCAGTTGGCTTACCTGCAGTATTAATTAGTGCTTTTGTATCGGCCACGCTACTTCCTATTGGCTCAGAACCGATCCTATTTGCTTATATCTCTGTCAACCCTCATTTGTATTGGGTCGCTATTTTTGTGGCAACTATTGGCAATACTTTAGGTGGCATGCTAGATTGGGGGCTTGGCCTCATTGCTCGCAGGAGTATGAAATCTGTTGGAGAGCCAAAAAATGAACGCCTCAAAGATTGGCTAGAAGCTTGGGGCCCGAAAATTCTGCTACTTTCCTGGCTGCCTGGTTTAGGCGATCCCTTGTGTCTTGCTGCGGGATGGTTAAAGCTTGCTTGGCAACCGTGCTTAATTTATATGTTCATTGGCAAGTTATTGCGCTATCTCACTTTAACTTGGCTACTGACTTTAGTGCCAGATAGCTTTTGGCATCAACTGGGACATTGGTTGCATCTCATTTAATCAAGCGTCTAAACAGCACAATACTTCTGTTGAATCTCATCGTTGTTCAAAAGATTTTGAGCAGTGTCATGAAATACAATCTCGCCTTGATCCAGTATATAAGCCCGATCAGAAATCTTTAGTGCTTGCTGTACGTTCTGCTCTACTAACAAAATGGTCAGACCTTGCTGCTTTAATTTGGCAAATAACTCAAACATCTCCTCAACCAAAACAGGCATGATGCCTTCTGATGGCTCATCCAGCAAAATCACTTTCGGTTTACCAATCATAGCCCTAGCAATAGCAAGCATTTGCTGTTCGCCACCCGACATTGAAGTGCCGTCTTGGTGAAGTCGCTCTTTTAGTCTAGGGAAAGTCTCAGCAATTTCATCTACTAATGCAGCCATATCACCAGAATTCTTCTTGGCGATGACTCCAAGCTCCAGGTTTTCTTTAACGGTCAGGCCGGGAACAATTCGACGATCCTCGGGTACATAAGCTAGCCCCAGGTGAAAGCGCTCATGTGCAGCTAAATCTAAAAAAGAAGTGCCATCAATAGAAGCCTTACCTTGACGTTTGGATAATAGACCCATTAGTGAACGTAGGGTAGTGGTTTTACCAGCACCATTACGGCCCATCAAAGTAACAATTTCACCTTTATTGACCTCAAGTGAAACACCTTGCAAGACGTGACTGCGGTCATACCACGCGTTTAAGTTTTCTACACGCAACATAGTTTGCTTTCTGTTTAACCTTGACCTAGGTACACACGACGTACCTCAGCATTATTTTGGATTTCTTCTGGGGTACCTTCAGCCAAGAACTCGCCATGATGTAAAACAATGATGCGCTTGCAAAGACCCATGATGAGTTTCATCTTGTGTTCAACCAAAATTACTGTGCGCTCGCTAGCAAGTGTGCGAATTAACTCCATCATGACTAGCGTTTCTTCTGGAGACATGCCGGCAGTAGGCTCATCGAGTAATAGCAGGGCGGGGTTACAGGCCAGAGCCATAGCGATTTCTAGGGCGCGCTGTTGCCCGTGAGCCAAATCAGCGGTTTTCTTATTACGTAAGTGCTCAAGATTTACTCGATGAAGTAATTCATCTGCAACTTCAATTGGCTTTGGGTAGCTTTGGGCATTACGTAAGAAGTTGTAACGTGCAGTTTCCATCTGAGCAGCTACGCGGACATTCTCATGAACGCTCAACTGCTTAAATACATTTGTAATTTGAAAACTCTTGGAGATGCCGATACGAGCAAACTCATGTTGCTGCATACCAGTAATATCTTTGCCATTAAATAGAATTTGACCGCTTGAGGGTGGGAATGCCCCACTCAGTACGTTAAAGAATGTACTTTTACCTGCGCCATTAGGCCCGATGATGGCGGTAAGTGTTCCAGGCATAAAGCTAGTGGATACATCTTGTAGTGCCTTGAACTTACCAAAGCTCTTGCTAACATGACGCGCTTCAAGAATAGGGGTTGTAGTAGCACTATTCATTATTTTGAATCCTGATTAATTTGTAGCTTGCTCAGAATGGTGCCCCAAATTCCTTTGGGGAAGAACAGTACAAAGAACATAAAGACTAAGCCAACTACGGCCATCCAGTGCTTGGTGAAAGTGGTGACGACATCTTCTAAATAGAGCATGACTGCTGCACCGATGAATGGGCCAAAGAAGGTGCCCATGCCACCCAAAATGCTCATCATGACGGCTTGACCAGATTGAAGATAGTGCAAAGAATCAATTGGTACGATGGAAAGGTGTAGGGCGCGTAATGAGCCAGCTAGACCGCAAATGGCTGCTGATAGCACGAATACTAATAGCTTGGTGCGAGCTACATCAAAACCACAAGCGGCAGCGCGTTTCTCATTCTCGCGAATTGCTTCCATCACAGCGCCCAAGGGTGAGCTCAGGATGCGTGAGATCAACCAGATAGCAATGACCACGAAGAATAGGATCACGTAGTACTTCACTAGTGGATTTAAAAAGTCTACCGGCATACCGAGAACATTGAACTCATCAACTCGGACTCCGCGTAAGCCATTTTCCCCACCGGTAAGACTCTCTGCTTTGTAGAAAATGTAATACACAATTTGACCAAGCGCTAAGGTCACCATAGAGAAATAGATACCACGAGTACGTATTGCAAGGTAGCCCATGATCAGGCCACCAATAGCTGCGCCAATTACGCCAACTAAGATGGCATAACCCCAAGGCATGCCATAGTGAACAATGCCAATACCAGTGAGGTAGCTACCAATACCTAAGAATGCTGCGTGACCAAAAGATAAAAGGCCCATATAACCAAAGAGCAGGTTAAAGCCCATGGCGAATAAGCCAAAGATCAATATATTGATTGCCAATGCTTCATACGGCATGATGAATGGGAAGATTGCTAAGAACAGCGTGCTTGCTAGTACGCGGTGGCGCGCAATGAGTTGGAAGAATGATTTCATAAATTTCAGAGCCTTAGCCCATCGCTCCTGCTTTACCAAATAAACCTTGTGGGCGAATTAAGAGTACTACCGCCATTAATACAAAAATGGAGAGCTCTGCTAAGTCAGGGAAAAAGAGGGAGGTCATGCTGTAGACAATGCCTACTAGTAGGCCTGCAACAACAGCACCTACAGGTGAGCCCATACCACCGACCACAGTCACCACAAAAGATTCCGCCAAAATTGGTATACCCATTTCTGGATTTACGGAGCGAGTTGGTGAAGCAAGGATTCCAGAAAGGCCAGCAATCGCACAACCCAACCCAAAGACTAAAAGCCAAACCTTGGCAATATCAACGCCCAGTACTTTGACGATTTCTTGATCGGCTGCGCCGGCCTTGATGATGAGACCATAACGCGTCTTTTGAATAAAGAACCAGACGCCTAAAATAACGACGGCGGTAGCGGCAATTAAGAAGAGACGGTATTTTGGAAAATAACCGATACCAACGTTAAGCGTTCCACCTAGGCCCTCAGGAGTAACTGAAGGCAGACCTTCAATGCCGAAGGTAATGCGCATCACTTCGATCAATACATAAGACAGACCAAAGGTAAGTAATAAAGGGTAATCCAAGCCACGTCCGTAGAGGGGTCTAACTAAGAAACGTTCAGTAAGCAATCCAATGGCGCCTGTGAATAAAGGGGTTAGTACTAAGCTGAACCAAAAACTTCCGGTAATGCCAAGAAAGTAGACTCCTAAAAAAGCGCCCACCATAAAGAAGGCGCCATGCGCAAAGTTGACCACATTGAGCATGCCAAAAATAAGACATAAGCCTAGTGCCAGAAGTGCATAAATACTGCCTAAGGCGATACCCGTAAGCAGCTGCATGCAAAGTAGTTCAAATGTAAGACCGGTCATAAATGTACTCAGAAAAAACTCCCCTTAACCAAGTGGCGCAGGGGAGTGGATCAGGGTGAATGTTGAATCCACCCTGAAATTTTAAGATTAGGCTTTGTGGCCTAGTTCTGCGCAAGAACGCATGTTTTTCTCAGTGGTAGGTTCAATCGTCAAAATATTGAAGACGTCATACTTATCTTTCATATTCTTGGATTTGGACTCTACGATGATCACAGTTTGAACAGCTTGATGGTCACACTTACGATAGTACTCAGGACCTTTATACCAGTCGTATTTAAGGTTTTCCATCGCGCTCACCACTTTCATGGTGTCCGTGGATTTAGCGATCTTAATAGAAGCTAATACGCTCTTCACACCTGCATAGCCTAATGCGCCGTAATCAGATGGCACGGAGCCGTTATACATTTTGCGGAATGCATCGTTAAATGTTTTTGCAGTAGGGATGCGATCTTCAAGACCCCAGTAGTAAGAAGTGCCGCCAATGATGCCTTCAAAAGCCTCTGGTCCACCAGCAAGACGTGATGTGTACAACAGTACTGGCGTCACAATCTTCATGCTGGATTTCAGTCCAAAGTCAGTACATTGTTTTGCTGCATTGACTAGGTCACGACCAAAATTACAGAGCACCAAAATGTCTGGGTTCAAAGCTTTGATACGTGGCAAGAAAGCGGAGTAATCAGATGCGCCTAATGGGTGACGGATATCAGCCAAGGTTGTGGCACCCATTTCTTTGCCTGCGCGCTCAAAAGCACGAACCATTTCATGGCCATAAGCATAGTCTGCTGTGAGGAAGACAATCTTTTTGCCAAAACGCGGGATGGAATAGCGAGCTACAGCGCCAGCAGTCATCGTTGGGTTAAGCGCTTCGTGGAATGTATAAACGCTCCAGTCCTTTGCTTCGTTAATGGCGTCAGACTGACTGATTGAATTAAAGAGAACTTTACGTTCTTTGCAAACAGCATTAATAGAGAGTTGTGTGGCTGCTGAAAGTGAGCCTACTACGAAGTTCACTTTATCTTTCTCAATTAACTCTAATGTACGAGTCGCAGCTTCACCTGGGTTCAGCTTGTCATCGCGTACTAAAAGCTCTGCTTTGCGACCATTAAATCCACCAGCATCATTAAATTCTTTGATGGCTAATTCAGCGGCTTTCACTTGATCCTGGGCTTCTGCGGAGAATGGACCAGTCAACGGGGTTGGAAAACCAATCTTAATAGTGTCAGCTTGGGCATTCGCAACATTTAACCAAAGTGGAGTGCTTGCAGCAGCAGCTCCACCAATCAACATCTTACGTCTTGTTTGATTCGTTACTTTTTGTTTCATGGTTGTCTCCTCCATATAAAACTTTGTTAAATAAGAATACTTTTTGTTTTTTAAATCTTAACTGAATGCGCCTTTTAATGTGCGGATTCAGGTACTGCTTTCCCTTGAGCTAGTAGATCGCTGATATCA
>Ga0214172_1000250_pt1 | contig 27877 bp, 24 predicted proteins | sample TroBogEpilimnion_29_FD_153010 | JGI IMG/M metagenome (GOLD analysis project Ga0214172, IMG submission 153010) | Freshwater microbial communities from Trout Bog Lake, WI - 12JUL2007 epilimnion | ecosystem: Environmental > Aquatic > Freshwater > Lake > Epilimnion/Euphotic zone | place: Trout Bog...
AAGCAACGGCGACTCCGTCGCCCGCCAATACCGCAATCTGGGCCTGTCCTTGAAGCCCGCCAATATGAATCGCGTGGCCGGCTGGTCCGCCATCGCCGAGCGCCTCGGCGATCCCGACGCCGGCATTCCGCCCACGCTGTTCATCCATCCGCGCTGCGCGCGCCTCATCGCTTGCCTGCCCTATTTGCAGCATGATCCCGACCGCCCCAGCGATATCCTGAAGTCCAACATCAACGAGGAAGGGGCCGGCGGCGATGATCCCGCCGACGCCCTGCGCTACCTCGTCACCCTTAAAATGATTGAGATTCAAGTTCGTAAACTGTCCGGCTATTAATAAATCGCTTGTGCCATGACCCTTGCCGCTCAGCTAAATCCCATCGGGGAAAATCGGGGACCGAAAATTCTCCCTTTCGCTGTGGCCGAAATTGATGTTTCATTGCCAAACTCTATGAGCAAAACCGCACTTCTGTTTGCCGGTCAAGGCGCCCAAGTCACCGGCATGGGCCAGGATTTGGCTGAGAAATTTCCTTCCGCCAAGGCGTGGTTCGACCGCGCCAATGCCGCGCTGGGCTACGACCTGGCCGGCATTTGTTTCCACGGCCCGGAAGCCGATCTGACGAAAACGGAAAACGCGCAGCCGGGAATCTTTCTCGTGAGCTGGGTCGCCTTTCAATTGCTCCAGGAGCAGGTGCCGCATCTGAAATTTGACGCCACCGCCGGGCTGTCCCTGGGCGAATTTACGGCGCTCACCGCGGCGGGCGCGCTGGGGTTTGAAGACGGCCTGCGCGTGGTGCGCCAGCGCGGAAAGTTTATGCAGGAAGCCTGCGACCTGACCCAGGGCGGGATGGCGGCGATCATCGGATTGGACGAAGCGCAAACGCGCGAGGTCTGCGCGGAGGCCGGCGTGGTGCTGGCGAATTTGAACTGTCCCGGCCAGCTCGTGATTTCCGGTGCGGCGGATAAAATTACGAAGGCGTGCGAGTTGGCCAAGGCCCGGGGCGCCAAGCGCGCCTTGCCGCTGCCGGTGGCCGGTGCGTATCACTCGCCGCTCATGGCCAGTGCGCAGCCGAAGCTCGGCGCGGAATTGGCGAAGGTGAACCTGGTGGCGCCCCTGGTGCCGGTGATTTCCAACGTCACGGCCGCGGCGCACGGGGCGCCGGCGGAAATTTCCGCAAAGCTGGTCGAGCAGGTCTGCGCGTCAGTGCTGTGGGAAAATTCGATGCGCGCGTTGCTGGCCCAGGGCTACACCCGGTTCATCGAGCTCGGACCGGGCGCGGCCTTGAGCGGCTTCATGAAGCGCATTGATAAAACGGTGACGATGCTGAATGTCGCCGATGCGCCGAGCTTGGAAGCCACGGTCAAGGCGCTTTCGGCCTAGCGCACAGGGTCACGGGTGAAACCCAGTTTAAAATACAGCTTTGAATCCGGGTTCAATCGGTGTTTCATTTGTGCCTGAAAAATAATTTATGAGTCAACTTGCCAATCAAATCGCCGTTGTCACCGGTGCCGGTCGTGGAATCGGCCGCGCCATTGCTTTGAAATACGCCCACGAAGGCGCGGATGTCGTGGTGATTTCGCGCACCCAGGAGAATTCCGAGAAAGTGGCCGCGGAAATCCGCGCGCTCGGCCGCCAGGCCTGGGCCCACGCCGTGGACGTGGCGGATTCCGCCGCTGTGAGCGCCGCCGCCGAGAAAATTCTGGCCGATTGCGACAAGGTGGACATCCTCGTCAATAACGCCGGCGTGACGCGCGACGGGTTGCTGATGCGCATGAGCGATGCGGATTGGGACACGGTGGTGGACACGAATTTGAAAGGGGCCTTCCTCGTCACCAAGGCGTTTAGCCGCGCGATGATCAAGGCGCGCACGGGGCGCATCATCAATGTGTCCTCGGTCATCGGCCTCATCGGCAACGCGGGCCAATGCAATTATGCGGCCAGCAAGGCGGGCCTGATCGGTTTCACGCAATCCTGCGCGCGGGAACTCGCGGGCCGCGGCATCACGGTGAACGCCATTGCGCCGGGCTTTATCCAGACGGACATGACCTCGGAGTTGAAAGAGGAAATGAAGACCGCCTTGCTCAAGCAGATCCCGCTCGGCAGCTTTGGCGAGGCGGAGGACATCGCCGGGGCGGCGTTGTATCTGGCCAGCCCCGCGGCCCGGTATGTCACCGGTCAGGTTTTGACGGTGGACGGCGGGATGGTGATGTGAAAAAACCTCAATCTTCTGGCGCATTTCAAGGCGGATTTGAATTTCGGGCAAAATGAAGATTGTGAAGATTGGATTCGAGGCTTGACGCGCAGGGCGATTTTAAGCTAGAAAACACCCCTAATTATGTCAGACAAACCTATTGAACAGCGTGTAAAAGACATCATCGTCGAACAACTCGGGGTCAAACCCGACCAAGTTGTTCCGGCGGCCAAATTTATTGAAGACCTCGGCGCGGATTCTCTGGATACCGTCGAGTTGGTCATGGCATTGGAAGAGGAATTTGGTATCGAAGTGCCGGATGAACAGGCCGAGAAGCTCCAGAGCGTCGGCGACGTCATGAAATACGTCGAAGAAGCCAAAAAGTAATTAAAACTTGAACGACCGGGGCAGTTTAGGCTGTGCACGGCCCGAACTGCCCCGTTTGATTTTGTCATGGCAAATAACTATACCGACCGTCGCGTGGTTGTCACTGGGATGGGCGTCGTCACGCCCCTCGGTCACGATCTCAATACCTTCTGGCAAAATCTCATCACCAGCCAGTGCGGCATTGATAAGATTTCCGCCTTCGACGCGTCGGCTTATGCCACCCAGGTCGCCGGCGAGGTTAAAAACTTTGACCCGGCGCCGGCCTTTCCTTCGCCCAAGGAAATCCGCCGCACCGATCGCTACTCGCAATTCGGCATCTATGCGGCATGGAGTGCGCTCAAAGATTCCGGACTCCAGCTCGACCAGGAAAACCTGGATGAAATCGGGGTGTTCCTCGGTTCCGGCATTGGCGGTCTGGCCACGACCACGGAGCAGCATAAAACCCTGATCGATCGCGGGCCCGGACGGCTGTCGCCGTTCACCATTCCGATGCTCATTGGCAACATGGCATCCGGCCTCGTTTCGATGTATTTCAATTTGCGCGGGCCGAACTTTGCCACCTGTTCCGCGTGCGCGACCGCCAACCATGCCATCGGGGAAGCCTGGCGCACCATCAAGGCCGGCGATGCCGCCGTGATGTTCGCCGGCGGCTCGGAAGCCGCGGTCATTCCCATCGGAATCGGCGGGTTCTGCGCCATGCGCGCCATGAGCACCCGCAACGACGATCCGAAGACTTCCTCGCGGCCGTTTGATAAAGACCGCGACGGCTTTGTCATGGGCGAAGGCGCGGGCGTGCTCGTGCTGGAGGAATTGGAACACGCCAAAAAACGTGGCGCCCAGATTTATTGCGAAATTGCCGGCTACGGCAATACCGCCGACGCCCATCATCTCACCTCGCCGGCGCCCGGCGGCGAAGGCGCGGCGCGCTGCATGAAAATGGCCCTCCGCACCGGTGGCTTGAACCTGACGGATGTGACTTACATCAATGCCCACGGCACGTCCACCCCGCAGGGCGACGTCTGCGAAACGCAGGCCATCAAATCGGTCTTTGGCGAACACGCTCGGAAACTGGTGGTGAGTTCCACCAAGGGCGCCACCGGTCACATGCTCGGGGCCGCGGGTGCCGTGGAAATGGCCGCCTGTGCGCTCGCCATAAAAAACAGCATCGTTCCGCCGACCATCAACCTGCAAAATCCTGACCCCGAGTGCGATCTGGATTACGTCCCGAACACGGCTCGCGAAATGTCCGTGGATGTCATCGTCAACAACTCCTTCGGCTTCGGCGGTCACAATTCGACGATCGCCGCCAGGAAGTTTAAGGGCTGATTTTCAGGCGATCCGTTCCCAGATTTTAATTTCGGGGAACGCCACGCAGAGTTCATCCACGCGCGGCAGCAGCGCCTTGAGATGCGCCGATTGCAGATGTGCCTCAAGGTGCGCCTGGCTCGTCCAATTCTCATGGAAGAGAAACCGCGTCGCATCTTCGGGCAGGCTGTGTAAGTCATAATTGAGGCAGCCCGCTTCCTGGCGCGTCAGGGCCACCAGGCCGATCAACGCGTTTTTTAATTCAGCTTCCTTGCCGGGCCGGGCCTGAAACATCGCAACTACGGTGATGGCTTTTGAACTCATGGTTTAAAAATGTGTATCAGCGGTTTATCAAGGGCTAGAAAAGGGATTCCAAAATCTTCTCCGCCGCGGCGCGCGGATTTTCCGCCGCATAAATCGGCCGGCCAATCACCAGCCAGCTCGCGCCGGCCTGCATCGCTTCGCGGGGCGTGAGCGTGCGTTTCTGGTCATCGGCCTTTTCCGCGCCGGTGCGGATGCCGGGGGTGACGAGCTGGATGTGCGGGGGTAAAATGTTTCGCAGCGCCGCAATTTCCAGCGGCGAGCAAACCAGTCCGCGCAATCCGGATTTAACGGCGAGTTCCGCAAGGCGGAGCACCTGGTGTTCGGTGTTGGCTTCGCAGCCGATTTCCGCGAGCGTTTCATTGTTTGAACTCGTCAGCACCGTCACGCCGAGCACGAGCGGGGCCGGCAAGCCGAGTGATTGGGTCGTGTCGTGCGCGGATTTTTCCGCCGCCCGCATCATCTCGCTGCCGCCGCTCGTGTGGATCGTGAGCATTTGCACGTCCAGCCGCACGGCGGCCGCCACAGCCTTGGCGACGGTGTTCGGAATGTCGTGAAATTTCAAATCGAGAAATACGCTCGCCCCGGTCGCCCGCACGCGGCGCACGATGTCTGGTCCGGCGGCCACAAACAGCTCCTTGCCGATCTTGAACGCGCCGACGGCGGGCGCAACTTGTTCCGCCAGTTTCAATGCCTGTTCCGCCGACGGCACGTCGAGCGCAACGATGATGGGATTTTGATTAGCCACAGAGGGACACAGCTAAACATAGATCAGTTGTAGCGTCGAGTCTGTGGCGCGATAAATTTGGCGCGCGTCCCGCCGCCACACTTTTTTGACTTGGCCGCGGATTTTTTCTACCCTGTGCCCATGAAGATTGTCCGCCATACTGACAAAGGTTTTTCCGCCAAACTTCGCGAAGTCGCCGCCGACTCCAGTTTGTTTGATGCGGAGATTGAGCAGCGCACCCGGGCGATTTTGCAGGAAGTGTATGTGCGGGGCGATGATGCGGTGCTGGAGTTCACGGAAAAATTTGACGGTGCCAAACTGGTGCCCGAGCAGCTCGCGGTGACGCAGGCGGAATTGTTCAACGCCTCCCTCGCTGCCGATGAGTCCTTGCGCGCGGCGGTGACGGAAGCCGGGGGGAATATCGCCAGCTTCGCCAAAAAATCCAAACGCAAGGCCTGGTCGGGTAAAAATTCCCACGGCGCGAGCGTTGGCGAAAAGTTTGATCCGTTCCAGCGCGTGGGGGTTTACATTCCCGGCGGGACCGCGCCGCTTGTCTCCACGGCGCTGATGACAATTACGCTGGCGAAGGTGGCCGGCTGCAGGGAAATCGTCGTGACCACGCCGTGCGGCCGGGACGGCTCCATTAATCCGGCGATCCTCTTCGCCGCGCGGGCAGCCGGGGCGACGGAAATTTACCGGGTCGGCGGGGCGCAGGCGATTGCCGCGCTGGCCTATGGCACAAATACGATCCGGCGGGTGCAGAAAATTTTCGGCCCCGGCAACGCTTACGTCAGCATGGCCAAGCGGTTGCTGGTCGGGCGCGTGGCGATTGATTTGCTCGCCGGGCCGAGCGATCTGCTCGTGCTGGCAGACGACACGGCCAATCCGAAATTTGCCGCCGCCGACATGCTGGCCCAGGCGGAACATGGCTCGGGCCACGAACGCGTCTGGCTCGTGACGACCTCCGCAAAGCTGCTCACGGCCGTGGAAAAAGAAATCGCCCGGCAGTTGCCGCAGTTGCCGCGCCGCGAATTCATCCAGCGCGTACTCGACCGCAATACCTGGCTCATCCAGGTAGCGACCGTGTCAGACGGCGTGGCGCTGGCGAATCAGCTGGCGCCGGAGCATTGCGAGGTCATCACGCGGGACGCGCGGCGCGTGAGCGGCGGCATCGTGACCGCGGGTGCGATTTTTCTGGGGAATTGGTCGCCAACGGTGCTGGGTGATTACGTTGCCGGGCCGAGCCACGTGCTACCGACCGATGGCGCCGGCGCGTCATTTGCCGGGCTGACGGTGGATCAATTCCAGCGCCGCACGAGCGTGGTCGAGTATAATCGCGTCGCGCTCAAGCGGGCGCTGAAGTCGGTCAAGAAATTCGCCGAACTGGAAGGCCTGGGCGCGCACGGGAAAAGCGCGGAGATCCGGAAATAATTTTGATGGGTCATGGGTGCCATCAATACGAACGCGAGTGACGGTGAGGGCAGGGGGGCTGGCTCATAACGAAATCGTTTGGGGCGGCCGGAATGGTAAATCGCCTTGCTGAGAATTTTGATTCTGCGATAGTGTTGGCGTTTGCAGCCTGTTGTTTTCAAGGGGCAAACCGCAAAGTGTGCAGGAAACAGTCGGTTGGAAGGGTGGCTGAGTGGTTAAAGGCATCTGACTCGAAATTGTAAAACCCACTTTTTGCTATGTTTAGCTTCGGGAAGCAACTGCTGATTCGTTCAATGTTCACAATGGTTTTATTCAATTCGGCTTTTGCTGCGTTTAGTCGCGATTGGCTGCAAAAATCGCATATAGTATAGAACAGCAGTATAGAACAAAATTGACAAAATATCTGGCCCGGATTCAGGTGCTTTTAATAATCGGATTCCGTCCCGAAGTCAGTGCGGTCTCACGATTGAGCCGGTTCAAATTTTCGCCCAATGTTCACAATGGTTTTATCCATTTTTGAATTTTTCATCCGCTTGGCGGTAAAGAATATCAAAATTTGAAAGTATAGAACAAAAGTATAGAACGAAAATTTAGAAATGCGCTTTAATCTGCTTACAACGACTGTGATTTTGTTCGGGCGAGTGAATGAGTTGGTGTAAAACGCACCCGAATTTCAGGCCATCGTGTTAAATTCTAACGCCGTGACTTTGATTCTGGGCAACGGTCTCTCGCCGTGAAATGTCGCGGGCCAGTTTGATGTCAAAAGATTCTACGACAATGTTCATGTCCTGGTGCGGATATTTTTCTTCAAGATGTTCCCTGATTTGCGCTGTCACATCGTCTTTCCAAAGGGTCAAAACCTGCCGCTGGTCACGCGCGAATGTCTGCAACACTTTGCTTGCATCGTGACCGCTGTTCAAAACATCTTTCATTTCTCCGGACTTCAGCGGCAAACATTCGACCACCGCGAATTCCAAGCCTGACGACGTATGACGGTGACAGACGGAGGAGATTTTCGTCAAATCAACGGCATGTTGCCATTGCGTGCCGTCATCGGTCTGAATGACGCGGCCTGACGATTGCAGGGCGGCTCTGGAGGCGTCGTTGGCTGTCGCCGGCAGATTGGACTCAATATTGTGAATGGCATCGCAGTTCGCTCTGAACTGCTTCAGATGTTCCGCAAAATGCTGTCTGGCCTCGGTGTAAGCCTGTTCTTGAAGCGCTGTGGGTCTCTCGTGGTAGTTCATAATTTAACTCAAATCGGTTTGCAGAAGTTTTAACAATTCGGTTCGGGGCACGAGTAATTTACCCCGGAGCGCCCGGCAGGTTTTGAGTTTGCCGCGCTGAATCAGCCGGTAGATGCTGAAATAATGCACGCCCAGCATATCGGCGGCTTCCTGCACGGAATAGGCGAGTCGCTCAATCGGCGGCTTGGCGGTTTGCATTTCGTTCTCTGGAATCGTTTCCATACGTCCTTTATGGGTTTTTCATTGGGAATAAATTTGAGCTTTAACTGGTTTGCTCCAGTCCATTTTGGGCAGGAAATGAATGGGATGAACACGGAGTGCCACGGCCAGGTAATACAACTGCGTCAGATCAATCCGTAGCGAGCCGTCTTCAATTTTGGAAACGGTGCTGCGCGTGGCATTTTGCCAGCCGGCATCCTCCAACCGGTCGGCCAGGTAATTCTGTGTCCAGTCAAGCTCGTTACGCCGTTTGCCGACTTGTCGCCAGATAAAATTGCGCTTTTTCATTGCGAATAAAATTTCGCCGCTGTTTTTACCGGAATTCATTTCATTAGGTTGTAATGAATTCGTTACAGTTTTTTTGAATTCAAAAAAACCGACTTCCCAAAGCACGGCATAGCCATGCTTTGAGAAGTGGGGGTCATCAAACCGACAGCAAACCGGCGTCAGTTCTCGCCAATGAAGCCTCAATTGGGGAAGAAAACAGGCAAAGTTGCCTGACCCATGATGGGATTAAGGGCATTATCGCATCGGCTTTCGCCAACACTAGCCAAGTAGGGAGAATCCAGACTTTCGTCCTGTCTCAAGAAAATAAATAGCACAGCCGGATCAAAACGCAAGTCCGACAGAAGGGACGTGCAAAATTGCTCATCCGATTCGATTTATCCGGGCTTCCAAACTGTTGAGCGTTTCCAGAACCATGTCAAAGGCTGGAGGTGCATCAAGGAACATATCCCGCATCTCCTGATAATCCCGCGCCAATTCGGCCATGCGTGGTGCTGGCGGTGCGAGTCGGAATGTTCCTGGCTGCGCCAAATCGTAACGCGCCCAGCTTCGGGCAAAGAATCGCGATTTCCAAACCACCACTCGCGCACGCAAATCGTCGTCCGCCAGTGCGCGCACTGTTTCCGGCCGGTTCGCCATCGCCGCCACGTCGGCGTAATGCCGCGAGTAACGACCCGGCATCGGCGTTGCCAGATCGCGGTGATGCTCCGCGTGCAGAATGGTTGCCTTTTCCCAAAATGCCCGTTCCACCTCTAGCGCCACTACGTCGCAACCCATTTCCGCGAGCGGCGCGGGCAAAATATCCGCCAGCCACGGACGCACCCGGTGCTCCCTCACGGGCCGCTGATCCGTCAGCGAACCAAATTCCAGTTTCACCCAGCGGCGGATGTAGCCTGCTCCCGCCGCGAGCACGGACGGGTAATAAAATAGCAGCACCGGCGAATGGGTGGTTGCGTCCAGTTGATACTCCAGCCAGCTTTGCCTGCCCGGCCTTTGACCAATTACAGCGCGGATGTCTTGCTCCAGTTGCGTCTGCAATTGTTGCGCCACCCACTTGCCGCAGGCCGCCTCCAGATTTTCTATCCATTGATCACGTTGACGGCGACTCCCGGCGTGATCCACTTCTGATTCAGAAATTCCCAACGTCGCGGGCGACACTGACAGATCAATGTCCTCGGAAAAACGTCGTATAATGCCGAAAACTTTCGACAATGCCGTGCCGCCCTTGAACACCAGCGCCTCATGCCACTCCGGGCGTTCAAACAACCGCCCCAGCATCCAGCAAACCCAGAAATCTTTCTCGACGATCACCGTTTGGATTTGCAGGCGCTCCGCCGCTTCCGCGAACACAACGCGGCGCTCCGTCACCGGCATGGATGCAACGCGGTTCATGCCGGCTTTTTCTCACCGGCGATGAACCGCAAATGGGCGTGCATCCAAGCCGGCGCATAGCGCAGGTCTTGCAGCAACCGGCGGCGGTCTGCCGGTTTCAATAATTTTCGCAAATGCGCCAGTCGCTCCGGCGTCACATGCTGACGACCGACCGCGCGCAGCCCAGCCATGACGAGTCCGCTCGTCTGGCCCGCCGCCATCTTGCGCCGCGAACGCTCGCGAAACTCAATGGTGCGCTGCCCCACTTTCACTGAACGCCGCCGCCGATCCGCGTCATAAATAATGCGCCCCGGAACTTGTTCCGAGAGATTCAGAAGATTGGCTGCCGCCGCTTCCGTGGTTTGGAGACGAATGCCGTCCCGCCGTGCAATTGCCGCTGCTATGGCATCGGACGATGCCGACAGTTCGCCCAGCAATGGATGCTTGCGGGGAACATCGTAAAGCCCGCGCGCCACCCGCCGCAGTTTGCCCGCCTGCAGCAGCCGCTGAATCGCCATCCCGATGGCGTGCGTCGAACCGAGATCAAGGAAATCCGACCGGGTGAACACCCGGTTCGTTCCGGCTCGTCTCAGCCTTTTCAGAATTTTGTCATTCAGTCTCACGGCGGGGATAATGTGTCCCTATTCTGTTATAAATGCAACGCCATATTTATAACATATAAAAAACAACATTTACAATTCAAAAAGAAGGCGCGATGCCGCAAGGTGTCGAGGCGCGTGTCCAGTTGCATATCTGTTGCTTGAAACTTTAATCATGATTAACTGCTGACATTGATCACGACATACCAGCCAACGGCGACAAAAAAGGCAAGAGGCTCGAAAGCCCCTTGCCTGGTGATACCAGTTTGAATTGATCCGTTACTGATAGGAAATTGCTTTTCATGTGGGCTCATTTACTTGACGCTGCGCGGCTGAACGGAACAGCGAACCGCGCGAGCGCGAAAATTCACGCTGGATGCACTGCGTTTTTTTGACCTGCTGAGGGCGAGAAATATCGGGAGCGTTCCTTATTCCTCAGTTCCATATCCACGCAAAACGTTCTACTGTCCGATGGCTGCCCGAAAAAACCATTGGCCGAAGTCGCTGGCCTTGTCCATCTGCCAACTGTTTGTCATGCCCGGAAGTTGTGACCAGTCCAGAAGATTGGTGCTGGTTTCCAAAAATCCCCGCAGGCCGGAATCCATATCGAGCTGGATTTTTTCGCGCCCGTTGGTCGCCTCGGTGAATGGGGTCAATGTCAATTGCGGCGACTCGATCCAGCGGGCAATGCTGGCCGCAGGTTTGCCGCCAGCCAAGGCGAAACGTCCGCCAACCCACAATGATTCGCCGGTTGAACACAGCGCCAATACGGTTTGAATTCCCGTGCTATACTGGACATCGCTGCCCAAGTTGAACCAGTTGGTTCCGTCCCAGCGGCGCACGCAGTAAATGGTTTTGCTGGCGCTGTTCGTCCATTTGCCGCCGACGTAAAGCGAGTCGCCGTTCAACGCCAGCGCGTTCACCGTCCCTGGCCAGCCATTGCTCAACGCATACCAGTTGGTGCCATCCCAGCGCGCCAGATTGAGCGCCGCCACGCCGCCGACGTTGGTAAAACCTCCGCCAAGGTAGAGCGAGTTGGAGTTGACAGTAAAAGCGCTGACGGAAAAAGTTTTTCCGCCGACCACGCCGCCGCCGACCGGCTGCCAGCCGGAACCATCCCAGCGGGCGAGGCCGCGCGCGCTGACGCCTCCCGCAGTGGTAAATCTTCCGCCGACATAGACGTTGCTGCGCCACGTCGTCAAGGCCAGAACATTGCTGTTGCAACCAGTGCTCATCGCGTGCCATTGCGATCCGTCCCAGCGGGCAATGTTGTTGGCGACCACAGCCGAAGCATTGGTAAACGTGCCGGCAGCAATCACGTCGCCGTTGAAAGTTGTCAGTGCCGTAACCGTCGCGTCCACGCCCGAATCCAGCGCAAACCAATTCGTGCCATTCCACCGGGCGACGTTGGAACAAAACACGCCGCCCATGTTGGTGAATCTCCCGCCGACAAACAGATCCGAGCCGAGGGATGCGAATGCGAAAACCGCCTGGTTCGGGTATCCTAGAATTCCGCCGCCTGCACCTTGCCAATGAAAACCATCCCATTGAGCAATGCCTTGGCTAAAAACATTGCCTGCGCTGGAAAACTGACCACCCATAAATATTTTTCCAGCGTGATTGTGAAGGGTGCGGACAAGAGGCACCGGGCCGGAAATTCCCTGATAGTTTCCTTGAAAAACCGGCTCCCATTGGCTGCCGTTCCAGCGAATGAGATTGGGTGCCACGGTGGAGCCGATGCCGGAAAAAGAACCGCTGTAATACAAGTTGCCGGAAGAATCTAAAAACAGATAGCCTTCCGGATTCGCCTGAAAATCTTCATTGCCCAGCCGGGACCATGTGATGCCATCCCAGCGCATGACCCGCGTTTTTGGCAAACCGTCTGCGCCAGTGAATTGCACGAGCGCGAAAAGATTCTGCTGGTTGCCAGCTACCGCGAACACGGTGTAATCCAAGCCGCCGCCGATGGGTTGCCAATCTGATCCGTTCCAGCGGGCAATGTTTCGCATGGCCGAATTAGCGGGGTTGGTGAACGCGCCTCCCGCCACGAGCTGCCCTTGAAACTGGCACAGGTAGAAATAACCCAAGCCGTTCGTATGGCCGTCCGGGCCGGTCATATTGTGCCAGTTGTAATTGGAATCGCACCGGGCCAGCATGAAAAAAGGAAGGCCATAGTTGGGTGGCGGAGTGTTCGTGATAAGTTGCAGCAGCACGATGGCATTACCATCCGGCAGAGCCTCGGCATGAACGGCAGACTGGATGATGACCGCATCTTGGCTGGGCGGTAATTCGCTGTTCAAATTCTCCCACGCATTTCCATCCCAGCGCGCCAGAGCCACCGGATTGGTGAAGCCCGGCAGAAAAAAATTTCCGGCGAGCAGCACTCCGCCGTTGGCCGGCAAAGCCAGTGAATAGACGTTTCCATTGGTGATGGGCGTGGTTTCCCATTGAGTGCTGTGCCAGACCGCGAAGCCGCCGGACGGCAAATGGTTGACGTTGGTAAAAAATCCCGCGACGCAAAGCCGGTCGCCAAACATTTTCAAGTCCAGAACATTAATTTGAAAGGGGTCTTGTTTTGGGCCGTCCGGCAAGGCCGTCACCTGCTGGCCGTCGAAATCGGCAACCGCGTCGGCGGCGGTGCCAGCAACGCTCTGCATGGTGCCGCCGATGTAGGTGTGATTCGCATCAAACGCCATCGCCGCCACTTGTCCCTGCACACCCGGAAGCGCGAACCGATAATCCCATTGGGTATCATCGGGTGTCTGACCATGAGAGACACTTGCATGAGAAAAACACAAGAGCGTCAAACCAAGGATCATGTGTCTCGCAGACATGGCTTATCTATAGCACGGCAGCGAAGCGGAGGCCATATCTCTCAGGATGTATTTTTGGCAAACCAAGGCTCTATATTGTAGGCTGCGTGGCCTGTAGCACAAATTGAATTGCCGCACGATTTAAGCTCCCGCCTCCACCTTCGCCGCTGCCTCTCGTTCGTATTCCTCCAGCGACGGGATTTTCACCAAGGCCCGCTTGGCATAGGCACGGTGGACGGTTTTGCTCTGGTTCACGGATTCAGACGACTTGCTCCGCCATACTGAAAATGGTTGGTGTTTGACCCGGTGCTAATGATTGCAGCGGGTTAAATTCCCTGCTGTGAAAAACCCTTCCTGCGCGTGATTCCTAAAAGCAAATCCCCGTCGCCGGACGGCGGGTCAATCTGGAGCGCAGCCGGTGATGAGGCGAGCAATAGATTGACGCGCCGACCGGCGACATAAAATCACGCCTCGGATTCACGCGCGGGGGAAAGACCGCGACTGCGCCACTCAAAATGAAAAATTGGCCACTGGCTGCGGCAAAATAATTTTGGTATGCTGAAGTTATGCGCAAGAGAAATTCATCCATCTCGAATGCAGCTATCATCTTTCTTGTATGGCTAATTTGTGTTTCAACCGGCCATTCGTATGACCTGTCTGCCGTCAATGGGATGGGCGCATTCCAAGGCTCGGCATCCGCTAAGCAGCTTCTCAGCCAAAATGGTTTTGTGGTGGCCGATCCAGCATTCAAGCAGATATTCGAGCCTTACATCAAGAGTCCGCAGACGGAAGAACCATCCGATAAAAAACCGATGGGCTATTCCTTGCCCTCCTTCATCACCACCGATTCAGCCTTGCATGCCTACCACGTCCTGCTGGAAGAAGGGGTGAAAAGCATGGAGGAAATTCAGAGCCAAAGGCTACTCAATTTCTCACGCCGACTAGTGGCGGTGACGTGACTTCACTTTTTCGGGCCAGCTGATGTGTTAGTCTGGGACTTAAGAAAGGACCAGACGAATGAAAGGGAAACGATACACGACGGAAGACAAGATCCGCATCTTACGGGAGGCGGATCGAGGTGAGAAAAGCATTCAAGACATCTGCCGGGACGAAAATCTCTCGGTGGTGAGCTTTCACCGGTGGAAGAAGCAGTTTGGGCACATGGAGATCAACGAAGCCCGGCGGCTCAAGGAACTGGAGCGGGAGAACAGCGAGCTGAAGAAGATGCTGGCGGAGTCGCTGTTGAAAAACCGGGTGCTGGAGGCTGTATGCGAAAAAAAACTGTGAGCCCGGCACATCGCCGGGCATTGGCGCAGGAGTTGGTCCAGGCTGGGACGTGTTCGCAACGGGTGGCGTGCCGGGTATTGAAGCTGGCCCGCTCGACCTTCCGCTATCGAGGACGACCACCAACTGCCAAAGAAGAACAGTTAAGAAAGCGGCTCCTGAAACTGTCCGCGAGGCATCCGCGTTACGGGTATCGACGGATCGCGGCGTTGCTGCGGCGGGAAGGCTGGCGTGTCGGCAAGCGCCACATCCAGCGGTTACGCCGTGACGAAGGGCTGCGGGTGCCACCCACGAAGCGGAAGCTGATTCGGCGTGGAGTTTCGACTGGGTTGCCGACGACGGCCACGCATCGGAACCATGTTTGGACCTGGGACTTCATTGCGGATGCGACGACGCGCGGCGGCACTTTGAAGCTGCTGACGATCCTGGACGAATACACGCGTGAATGCCATGTGCTGTGGGCGGAGCGGGCGATGAAGGCGGCGGACGTATTGCACTGGTTGCAAACGGCCGTGGCGCAACACGGGGCACCGGAGTTTCTGCGAAGCGACAACGGCTCGGAGTTCATCGCCAAGATCGTGCAGCGATGGTTGAAAGCGAATCGGATCAAGACGATCTACATCGAGCCGGGTAGCCCGTGGCAGAACGGGTTTGTGGAAAGTTTCCATGGTCGTTTCCGGGACGAGTGTTTGAACCGGGAACAACTATGGACGTTGACGGAAGCACGCGTGGTCGTGGGCGACTACCGGCAGGAATACAATCAGGTGAGACCGCACAGCCGGCTGGGCTATGAGAGCCCGATGGTTTTCGCGGCCCGGAGCTGTCCATCCCCAGCTCCGGTCGGGCTTCGCCCTCCCTACGCTGGGGATGGACACAGAACAAACAAAAACATAAACTCAACCATGTCCCAGGACTAACTCATGGACTGGACCAGAAAAGTGAAGCCGGTCACCACCTTCACCGCGCCGTCTTTGCCGGTGTAGAGCAGAAATTTGCCGGACTCGTTCATGCGACACCTCCCGGCGCGGTGTTGGATTCGTTGAAGCTCATATTCATCCTCCAAAAAATGAGGTAAGCATCGAAGTGGTAATTGCGCGAACATTCGTCTGCAAACTCGCAAGCTGCTCAATTTGATGCGTCATATCTTTTAAGGTTTTGCCGATCTCAAGTCTTCGCTTCTGATCTGAAATCAAGAACACGAAATTTGACAAAAACTCAGACGGCACTCTTTGCTGACCGGCAGAGCCTCGCATGAACCGTTTGGCTTCGCAGCGAAATTGAGGTGTCTTTGTTAGGTGAAAGACAAAATCTTCATCCTCGGAAAGCTTGGGCCGCAAAACATGAAATTCTGTGCTGCCAAAACCTATGCCGTTCACAAGTCCGGTTACCAATGCACCTTTTCCATTTTCCATGCACGGTGTTATTTTGGCAAAAAGAACATCACGATCCCGGAAAGTAGTGAATCCTTTTTTTACATCTTTGTATTTCCGAGTTTCACTTTTAACAACCTTCCCGGCTTCTGAAACATCGGCCATCGTGATGAATGAAACATCAGTATCATCAGATAGTTTCTCGCCGAGACTTGGATTGATTTCAACAAGTTCGGATAGCGGCTTTTGATGATTTGTCTTTTCAGATTTTTGCAACAACCCGTAAGCCTCGACTGCATAACTCATTCGCAATTCCTCAAACCGCTTTTCAACATCAATCCAATTCTGAAGAACTGCATCTACCGCCCAGAGGATTTCGGCGATGCGGCGCTGCTGGTCGAGCGGCGGGAGGTCGAACTCCTCCAGCTTGAGCGTCGTCCAGTTGATGGTGGGCGAGAGCGAGCCGACCGAAATGTCCACGGCGCGGTTCATGAACTTGTCGCTCATCATCAGGAACGGCAAAAATTCCGGCAGGATCACTTTGGGCTTGGCCCGCGCCACCATCGCGTGCGCCGAGCAAATCCCGTCAACCTCCGCCACCGCCAGCTTGCGCTGATACGCCCGGCGGCGTCCGAAAATCACATCGCCCTTGCGGAAGCCGAGCTTGGTGCCGATGACATCGCTGCCCTTGCCCCACCGCCGGATGTGCAGACTGCCGGAATCGAGATCATCCAGCCCCACATAAATCGCCTCCGCCGCCGTGCTCGGCTCGACGCGCTCATTGACATTCTCCACGATGTCATCAAACCGCACCCGCGACCAGTTCTTGCGATTGAACAGTGGCAGCTTGGCCCAGTGGGGATTGGGCTTGAGCTTTTCCAGTTTTGGCAGCGCGGTGGTCATGCGGGAATTCAATCCTTGGCCAGCCGGTGAAAGATGTCGGCGATCCAGCCGGGCGCTTGCGGCGCGTCCTGCACCAAGGCGGCGCGGTCAGCCGGTTTGAGATTGCGCCGCAAACGGACAATGGTGTCGTCATCCACATGTTTGCGTCCCAGCCAGCGCAGTGCCTGAATGACGAGAGCGCTGGCGGGATTTTTGGTTTTCACAGTGCGAGCCGTGGTGTGCTTGAAGATGATCGGAGATTTGCCCACTTGGATGTGGCGTTTGCGGCCATCGGTCAGGTAAACCAGCTTCATGGGCACTTGATCGGACAGTCCCAGTATGTTGGCCGCATGTGCGCCCGAGGTGTGCAGTGTGGCTTTGTCCCGTTTGGCGACTGCTTTGGCCACGGCATCCGTGGTGGTGGAGAGCCGCCCGAAGAGCGGGTGATTTCGCGGCAGGTCGTAAAGACCGCGACCAACTTTTCTGAGAATCCCCGCCCGCGTGTTGCGCGACAGGGCCTGATCCACCGAAGCCCGAGTGCCCAGATCGAGAAAGTCTGCGGGCGTGAAAACACGCGCCTTGCCCTGCGCCCGGATGCGGGCAAGGATTCGCCGGTCAATGGAATGAGTGTGTTTGCCCATATATTTTGTCAGATAAAGATATGCGTATATCTGACAAAAACAAGCTGCATTTCAGGTGATTCTTGGTCAGTCATCGGCTGCGATTATTAGTGACTGCAAGGACTTGCGGGTTTTGGCGGCACTTTCCAGCCAGCCGTCGAGCGCCACGGTGAGATTCGGTTTGTCCGCCGCTGCCGAGTTTGAATCTGATCCGCCATTCGCCGCCGGCGCGACGTAAAGCGGGATGCTCAAGTTGCCGTCCTTGGCGCGGATTTCCTCCAGCGTGGCAACGCGGGTGAAGCCGGGTTCATCCTTGAACTGTTCGTAGGCTTGGACGATGCGCTCAATGTGGTCGTCGGTCAAAAAACTCTGGGCGCGTTCGCGGGTGACTTCATTGACGGCGTTGATGAGCAGGATTTTATTTTTCCGCGCCTTGGGTTTGGCGGTGCGGCAAATGACGACGCACGCCTCCATCGGCGAGTTGTAAAAAAGATTCGGACCGAGACCGAGCACACATTCGATGAGGTCGGCTTCAATGAGTTTACGGCGCATGTCCGCTTCTTCCTGCCGGAACAGCACACCGTGCGGCCAGAGCACAGCGCAACGGCCGGTCTTGGGATTCAAACTCTGGATGATGTGCTGTTGAAAAGCGTAGTCGGCGCGGCCCTGCGGCGGCGTGCCGTAAAGATTCCGTCCCCACGGGTCAGAGGCAAAGGCGGCGCGGTCCCATTGTTTGATGGAATATGGCGGGTTGGCCAGGCACACGTCGAAACGCATCAGGCGGTCGCCCTGCACCAGTTTGGGTTCGGCCAGCGTGTCGCCGCGCTCGATGCGAAAATCCTCGATGCCGTGGAGAAAACAATTCATCCGGGCGATGGAGGAGGTCATGAGATTGCGCTCCTGCCCGAACAACTTCACGTTGCGCCACTCTTTTTTCTGCCGGCGCAGGTGCGTGACACATGAGAGCAACATGCCGCCGGTGCCGCATGTCGGGTCATACACGGATTCGCCCGGCTGCACGTCCAGCATCTCGGTCATCAGATGAACGACGGTGCGGTTGGTGTAAAATTCGGCGGCGGTATGGCCGGCGTCGTCGGCAAATTTCTTGATGAGGTATTCGTAGCCCTGACCCAATTCATCCTCGGGCAAATTGGCGATGGTGAGTTCCAGTGTGCTGAAATGCTCAATCATGTCGCGCAACATGGCGTCAGACAGCCGGTCTTTGTTCGTCCATTGAGCATCGCCAAAGATGCCGTAGAGTTTTTCCTGATTGGCCGTCTCAATGGCCCGCATGGCGGACTGAAGTGCCACGCCGACGTTTTTTGCCGTCTGCCGCACGTTGCGCCAGTGTGATTCCTCCGGGACCTGAAAGCGGTGGTTTTCGGGATAAGCGGCAAATTTCGCGTCCGTGCCGGACGGTATCAACAAACCTGAAGCCACCCAGAAAACCACCGCCAAATCCCAAATATACGCTGTATTATAAAGGGTTTAAGCGTTTCTCAGCCGCTGATTTTAAATCCGCCAAAATCAGCCTTAATGGGGTCTAAAAAGTCATTTCTGGCAACCGCTGGCAACTGAATAATTGTCCTACACCGCGCCGCCCGGGCCGCCGCCTGCTGGCATTTGGACGGACCTAAGCTGAAGTTTGGGATCTCCTCGAAAGCATCGAACCCTTTATTGTAGACCTCAAGTCTGCCGGTGGCAACCTGTTTGCTCCTTATAACCACCCCTACGACCCTGGTTTTGAAATTAAAACGAAATATTACAGGTATCGATCTTCAGTAAGACAACCCGTCAAAATAATCCGACAGGGAATAAACACGGTCATTCAATGCCTTCATTAGTTCCAGCAAAGTCGCATACGGTTCGTAAAGGTAACTGACGATTCCCTTATTGGAATCACGGTTGGAGGGTTCCGAGCCAGGTTCCATTGGGTCGTTGTCCATATATTTGAACCAGTGCCACCCCACGCAAACTTTTGATTCAAGCAGACTGAGCGCAAAGTTTTGATAGAATAGCCCGCGATCACGTTGGGTTTTTACAATCCAGCCCGCCCCGCTGTTGTTGGGCAACCCCGAGTCTACACCTTTTACATACCATTCTGAGATAAGAATGGGACGGCCTGATTCCTCCGACCACATTGCCAAATGTTTTTGCGATGGCGTCCAGGTGCGATAATAGTTCACCGCTATCACATCCACATATTTCCCGGCGGCTTTGAAAACCTCGGGATAATTCAACTCGCCACCATGGAAACGTGAACCGAGAAAGCAATGGTTGGGGTCATATTTCTTGATGGCTCGGGATACGATTCCAAAATAACGGTCGGTGACCAGCGCGAGAAAATCTTTCCGGTCCTGCTCGGTGATATCTTTGACGGTTGCTGTTGCGCCATGCCGTGCTTGCAACCAAGCCCGTGCCGCCTGATGTCCCGGATCTTTATCAGGCAAGTCGAGATAGTTGATAATCGCCTCGCGTTTGAAAGGCATTTCGTTGTCCGAGAAATGGCCTAGCAGCCAGGGGTCATCCTTGGTTGAGGCCAATTGTTTGGCGTAGGCATCGCAGAATCGTTCAAATTCCGGATCAAAGACAAAAATGCAGTCCTTGGGATAACCGATGTGGCCCGACTGCTGATACGTGCCGCCGCGCTTCGCGCCGTAGCTGCTCATGAAGTTCCAGAGGCGGGTATAGACCAATTTTTGCGCGGGTTTGCCAAGCCGTTCCATATCCGACCAGGCACCGAGGCCATTAAAACCGTTTGAATGCAGCAAGCTGGTTGTGTCCACCGCCCAGTTGGAGTCGCTACCATGCTTTCTTAACAATGCCGCCTTCGCGTTGGCTCCCGCATTTTGCGCCACCGCCACGACCGCCTTGTGAATAAACAAGCCGCCTTCGGGATCGACCAGCCACCAGCGACCATTCACTTTTTTCGGATAAAAATATCCCAGCGCTGTCTCTTTACGGTTGAGTATGCCGCCATATTGATCCCATGCTGGTTCCATCAGGCTTGACACGGTTTCCGGCAAACCCGCCAGTGTGCGCGTGGGATAGTTGGTCCAAGTCTTGCCTGGCGCAACTTGCGCTTGCAACGTGACCATCTCCGGTTGGGCGGCCGCCAAAGAACCAACGACAGCCAAGGCGAACACCCAGACCGCATTCTTAAAAATAAATTTCATTTTATCTCAACGTCCACCGCCTGCCGTCAGAAAGTATTCAACCTAAAACAAATTTCTGGCGGCCAAACCACCTCATCACCGCAGCGGACAACAGGGGCATATTAAATCATTTCTGAAAACCAGCCACCCTGCAAAACGTGGGGTGTGACCAAATCCACTTTTTAGTTCATTGCCCGTAGTGTGCCACACCTAGGGTTTCGCGGGGCGTGATTGCGACTGGCGCAGCTTGTTGACCGCCTGCACCCGACTATGCACATGGAGTTTTTTATAGATTTCTTCCAAATACCAATAGATGGTGTTTTTGGTGATGGCCAGTTTGTCAGCCACTTCTTTGCTGGTGTAGCCATCCGCCACCAACTCGAGAATCTCCCGTTCGCGCGGGGACAGCTTGGCTGTGACCGCGTCCGCCGGTGGCGGTTCATGAAACGCCGCGATCACCTTGCGGGCGATGCCGCTGGTCATCGGGGCACCACCGTTATGCGCATCGGTAATTGCCTCAAGGATCTCAACCGCGCTGGCCTGTTTGAGCAGGTAGCCGTTGGCGCCTGCCCTCAGCGCCTTAAAAATGTGCTCGGTGTCGTTGTAAACTGTCAGGACGACGACACTAAGGTCGGGCAAAACCGCCTTGAGGCGCGCGGTCACTTCCGCTCCCGAGGCGTCCGGCAGATTCAAGTCCATCAGGACAATCTCCGGCGGGTCGCGCGGAATGAGTTCGATCGCTTCCGCGCCCGTGCCGCACTCCGCGACACAGGTGAAACCGCGTTTGGATTCAATCACCTGACGCAGGCTTTTCCGGAACGGAGCGTCATCCTCGACAATGGCGACTTTGATCATGGTTGTGTTTTAGTTTTAGGGCGCAGTGAAATGATGAAGGTGACGGTCGTGCCGCTGCCAGACGTGCCATTAATTTCACAACGCCCGCCCAATCGTTGCAGGCGCTCGCGCATTCCGGTCAGGCCATCGCGCGAGCCATCTCCGCCCGGGGCCGCAAAGCCGTGGCCATTATCTGCCACGCGAATCTGCAGTTCCCCTTCCGTCGCCGACATGCTCACCTGAACTTCAGTAGCGCCAGAATGACGGATGACATTGTTCAAAGCTTCCTTGAAAGCGTGAAAAACTTCGTGCCGGTCTTTCGCGCTAAAGTTGCCAACCGCCATCGGCTCATTCGATTTCAACCGGCAGCGGATGCCCGCGCGCTCCATTAGCTTCTGGGCATACTCAAAAAAATATTCCACCACCGATTGCGATGTGTCGTTGGCAGGATTAATGGCCCAGACAATTTCATCCAGCGAGGCCGCCAGCGTGCGCGCCCGAGCGGTGACTTCCTGCATTTTTTCCCGGCTGGTGTTGGGCACCAACGTGTTCGCGCCGGCCAGATCGCCCAGCAGGCCGATCTCCGTCAAACCCACGCCCAAGTCGTCATGTAGATCGCGGGCGATGCGGGTGCGTTCCTGTTCCACGGCGCGTAGGTGTTCCAGGCGCTCCACTTCCAGCCGGTGACGGCGGCGCAGCACCAGCACCAACCCGAAGCCCAAAGCGCCAAATACGAGGGCGGTGAGCGCCAGCTTAAACCAAATCGTTTCCCAGAAGTATGGCGCGAAGTTGACCGGCAGCGTGTCGCCGATTCTATTCCAGATGCCATCATTGTTGCAGGCGATGACCTTAAAACGATAGTCTCCCGGTGGCGGATGCGTGTAGGTGGCGACCCGCCGCGAACCGGCATCCACCCAGTTCTGGTCCAAACCCTCCAACTGGTAGCGAAACTGCACGCTCTCCGGGGCGACAAAACTCAATGCGGTAAATTCAAACTGCACTTGTTGTAATCCCGGCGGTAACCGCAGTTCGTCTTTTTTGCCTGAAAGGCTCAATTCCATTGGCGCCGCCAGATTGGTGGATGACGGTGGCTTGAACCCCTGATAAACGGCGAAGCTTTTTCCGTCGGCGGTGACGCGTTCGATAAATACACCAGGCTGCTGATAGTTGAACAGTTCATTTTCCAGACGCACCTCGGCCAAACCCGAAAGCATGGAAAAAATCAGCCGGTAATCCGAGGTGCGCAACGAGTTTGGACAATAATCAAAACTCGACTGCAGTCCCGGCAAGCCTTCGCTGCGCCCATAAATCTCGGGCCACACACGCGTTGCCGTTCCCTCAGCTACCTCATCAAAATCCCGCTCGCGCACGTGAAACAAACCCTGATTTCCGCCGAACCACAAGCCGTCCCGATCATCCTCCAGAATCTGGGCGATGTAATTGTTCGGCAGTCCCTGATCGGTGCTGAACCGGGTCATGTTTCCATTCCGCAGCCGCCCGACTCCCGCTCCTCCATAACCAATCCATAAGTCGCCGTTCGCTGCTGCATGCAAACAGCGGATGGGTAGCGCAGCTGACTGAACTGGCGGAACCACCACCTCCATCTGGTCATCTACGGACACGCGCACCAACAAGCCATCCGAAGCTCCAACCCAAAAATTTCCGGCCGCATCTTCCGCCATCGCGCGAATGATCCGGTGGCCGGGCGGCAGATTGAAGGCCTGCAATTGTTCACCGCGCAGTCGGAATAGCCCGTCGGATGCAGCGGTGGCAATCCACAGATCGCCGCTGCGCATCACCAGCAATGAAAACACCGTTTGGGCGCGCAAACCGTCACGGAGGCCAAGGTCTTTGAACCGGCCATTGTCCCAGCGATACAAGTTGCCCTCCCGCGTGCCAATCCAGACGAGCCCGTTGGTGTCGGCCGTCGCGCACGTCACGTAAGCCTGACTTGAACTGCCGGCGGGAGATTGAACCAGCCAGTTGGTATTCTGGCCGCGCGCCAGAACGCCATTCTGCCCCACCGCCCACAGCGCGCCGGTCGCATCCTGGCAAACCGATTGCACACCAACAAACGGCAGTCCGTCCGACGCTTGAATCATGGAGAGCACGCGCTGGCGCAACCGGTTCAAACCGCCGCCGCGCGTGCCCACCCACAGATTGCCTTCGCGATCCTCGGCCAGGCTGAGAATGGCGGGATTGGATGCTTCCACCCGCACCACGCTGTTGCTGCGGCAATGAAACAAACCGGCGGAAACCGTGCCCACCCAGACCGATCCCGCGCGGTCTTCCAGTAAAACCGTCGGGTCGAAACTCGACCGGTCCTGCCCTTCGCCGACCATCAGCTTGCCCAATTCCACCGGTTCGCCCCCTTCGTCATATTTCAAAATCTGCTGCCCGGCGCAAATTAATATACCGCCCGAGCGCGCAGCGGCGATGCGCACCACCGGCGATGCAAAGTTTTCCAGCACGGTGAACTGTCCGTTGCGTAAAACGCCCACCCGGCTGCCCTTCGCGAACCATAAGGTTCCGTCGCGGTCCGTCGTCAGCCAGCAGGTGACGCCGCCGCTGGGCAAACCTTCTTTGGCAGTAAAGACCGTTGCTTTGCCATCGGGGGAGCTACGGAGGACTTTGCCGGAGGAATAGGCTATCCAGACTCCGCCATCACTCGTCACTGCGATCGAACGCGGCGTCTCATTTTTCACCAGCCCAGGATCGGGCGTGATGACGTGCATCTGCGGGCCATCAAAACAATAAAGCGAGCCATCCTCCTGCTTCGCCAGCCAGATTTTTCCGGTGTGATCCCGCAGCAAGGCGCGCACGGTTCCTGCAATTCCTCCGGGCGCAATCCCAAGATAAATCGGCTGGAACCGGACTCCGTCAAAACGCACCAGGCCGTTCTGCGTCGCCACCCACAAAAATCCGTCCGCCGATTGCGTTATGCCGACCACCCGGTTTTCGGGCAAGCCGTCCTCCGCCAGCCAGACCCGCGCAGAATAAACATCATCGCCAGGAATGTTTTCGGCAGCGAACAATTCCGTTCCGCAGAAAAGCGCGCCCATGATAACCAGGACACGCCAAAGCCAACCGCCCGGGAAACCTTGCTGGTTCCCAAAGCAAAATTCTGGTGAGAGCAAATTCATCTGACAGCGGCTGTCTGGAAGAGTGTTGAAGAAGCCATACGGATTGCAATCTTTTGGTTTAAAAATAACCGCCAGCTCGGTTCAACCCGCGTTAAATTCATATTTTATTGGGCGCTGATGCGGAAAAATTGCTGCGGGTTGCCCGGCGTGATCGGGAATAAAAAATTCAACGTCCCGCCGGTGCCGGCATTCGTTTGCAAACCTTTCCAAGCGGCGGGAGCGAGCGTGGTCGTCCCCTGCAGCACATAATTAAATCCGGCCTGCGAAGCCGTTACCAGTAGACTGAAATTCGTCCCACTGACGGCTGGAGCTGTGATGGTCGGCGTTGCCGCCGTGTTGGCGGCCACCTTGAGGATGCCCTGACTCGACAGCAGCGAGACGTCCCAATGCAAATTCGTGGAGGACAGCGCCGGCAGATTTGTCGTCGCAAACGTGCCGCTGATCGCGCCGGAAAATAATTGAAAGGCATCGCCCGCGAGCAGCGTGCTGCCCAGATTCGTCACCGTCAGCGTGCCACCAAACGTAATCGAGCTGGCGGCGAGCCGGTCTGCATTCGGTGCGTTGGTCCGGTTCACTTCCATCACGGTCGAGCCGGAAAGGACCAGCGCTCCGGCCGTCAAAACCCCGATGCTGTTGCTGCCGCCGGGCGTCGTCGAGCCGGACACCGTGGTCACGCCGGTTTGACTGGCAATGGTGCCATTGCCCGAAAATTTTGAGACGGTCACGTTGAGCGCGTTGGTGATGACGCCATTGAGCAGCAACGAATCCACCGTGATGCTGCCGGCACCCGCATCGCCCGCCGGTTTCAAATCCAGCAGCCCGCCGTTCACGCTGAGTGCGGTTGCACCGCCGCCGTCCGTGACACTGCCTGCCACTGAGAAGGTTCCGCCATTGATATTCAGGGTTCCGCTCGCTGAACCAAAGCTGCCGCTGAAACTGGCGAGGGTCACGTTGCTGTTCACCAGTAAATTCCCGCCGTTGAAGGTTAAGGTGCCTTGCGCCACAGGTGAACCGCTGGTCGCACCCGCGAGGCTGCCAATGACCACCGAATTGACATTCACGTTATTCGCGGAACTATTGCCCATCGTCAAGGTGCCGTTGGCACCGCCAGAACTGCCGCCGCTTTTCTGGCCGAGCGTCAATGTGCCGATCGAGGCAATGAAAGTTCCGCCGCTGAAATCCGCTACGCCGCCGCAAGTGGAGGCGGTGCTGAGATTTTGGCCGCCGAGAGTCAGGTCGGCTGGCAGGCCCCCGTTGTCAAATCGAAAGATGCCGCCCGTGGGCAGACTCAATTGCCCGCTCACCTTTTGCCCGCCCACGGTCATGATGGGCGTATTGAAATAATTACTGCCGCCGCCGAGCGTCATGAAATTGCTGGCACTGGCGCCGCTGGCGCCGCTGTAGCCGATTAGCACACTCGTCGCCGTGACGTTGTTGTTCGTGGCCAGATATACGGAACCCACCGTGGTGAAGCTATCACTGTTGAGATTGTTGCCAACACTGAACTCGCCCACGTTGACGTTGAAGTTGGATTGCGAGGAGACATCGAGAACCGCGATGCAGTTCGTTCCCGGCGTATTGCGATAGCCAACGCGCAGCACGCCAGTCGAGTCGCTGCCCACATTGAGGCTGCCGCCGGCGAGCACGAGATTGGTGACGCTGTTGTAGCCGGTTCCGCCGGAAACATAGTTCGAAAGCGTGAGGCTGGAAGGCGTCAGCGCCGCCGTGCCGTCCAAAATCAGAGTCGTGCCGGCCACCATCACCGGGCCATTGTAGGGGTTCGTGCCGCTCAAGGTCACCGCGTTTGGCCGGATGAATGTCAACCCGCCGTTGCCGCTGATAGGGGCGAGGATTTGCATCCCCGTGATGCCGCCGTTGTTGCCACCGGCGTCAATGGTGGCATTGGTGATCACATTGATATTGCCATTGAGGCGTCCGGTATTGGGATTGCCGCCGGCGTTAAAGTTTGCCACTAGCCCGTTCGTCAGCTCCAGGTCGTCAACGGTAATCACATTGGTCTCCTTGAAATAAAACGCGCCGGCCACGGTCAAAGAGTCACCGGCAAAAACATACGGACTGTTATTCGTCGGTGTGCGCAGAATGTTGGTGCCGCCGACCAGATAACTATAGCCCACCGTCGGCGGCTGACCGCTGTCCCATTTGCCCGCGGTGTTGAAAGAGGAAGTGTTCGTGGCATCCGAATTGGTGAGCGTCACCGTCCCGAAGTTCTGTGAAGCGACTAGGATGGTGCTGACGGCGTTATTGCCCAATAAATCATATGCCGTCGCGGTAAGGGTGTAGGTCATCACGCCGTGAACGGGCACGGTCCAATTAAATTGATACGGCGCGGTTTTGTTGGTCTGTTGCGCCACGCCATTCACGGAAAATACCACGTTGCTGACGCCGGATTTGTCGGAGGCGGCGGCGAGAACTTTTACCACCGTGCCGTTCGTCACCTGGTCCGTCGCGGGACTGACGATGGAGACGAACGGCGGCATCGTGTCCGTCGGCATGGCGTCATTGAGCAACGGCTGAATCGGATAACTGGAAATCGACCCATACCGATTGGTGTCGTAATAGGACAGGCTGATGCCTTGCTGGTAGCCGACAACCGCATTGGTCGGATCCGTGATCACCCAGTCATTGCCGTCATTGGCATTGGTGGCGTTGAAATACACCCACGCCTTGATGCGCGGCTGCACCGCCGGCAGATAATTGGTCAGCGCATTCAGAAACCACTGGCTCTTGTTGTAGTTGGTATTTTGGTTGCAACCCGTCTCGGCCACCATGATGGGCTTGCCCGGCGCGAGGCTGATCAGCTGGGCAATCGTATTGGTTCCCCGGTCCGAAAAATCCGCCCAGGGATTTGACAGGCGATTATAGTTATCCAGCGCGACCCAATCCACGTAGTTGTCGCCCGGATATAATCCGGCTATCGGTGTCGAGCCGGAATAGACGGTGTTAACGCACCAGACCCAGGTAACATTGGTGGCTCCCACTTGCGTGAAAATGTCGTGAACATGTTGCCACATCTGGACGTATTGGGCGGACGTGTTGCCGTTGACGCCGGCACACCAGGGATACCAGTTGCCATTCATCTCATGGGCAAATCGAAGAAATAGCGGATGCCCCCAGTTTTTAGCATCCATCGCCCAAGTGTTGATGTAGGCATCATAATTCCCGGCGATGACGCTTGCGCAATTGAACGATTGCGTCACCCCCAGGCTGCTGTTCTGCGGTGACCAGGTATAAAGCGGAATGGAACCGTGGCTGCGGATTTTACCCATTGGCGAGCTGGCAAAGGTTGCGTCGCCGTTGGTGGACGAACCCGTGGTCCAGGAACGGAAAAAGTTGATGATGGAAACATCTTTCTTCGCGTTGTTCACGAAGTTGGTGATGGCCTGCCAGCTCGTTGGTGAATCCAATCCGCCCTGGTTGCCGTCAAATACCCCCGAATAAACCGAAGGCTGCCCCAGGGTATTAAGACTGGACAGTCGCATCCATGCCACAAAGCAGAGCAGAGTAAAAAATCTTTTTTTCATACGGACGCAGCCAAAGATATTTGATCTAAAAACTACGCCCCGGCTGCCATTCCAGCTGACGTGACTTCACTTTTTCGGGCCAGTTGATGTGTTAGTCTGGGACTTAAGAAAGGACCAGACGAATGAAAGGCAAACGATACACGACGGAAGACA
>Ga0214172_1000254_pt1 | contig 27666 bp, 44 predicted proteins | sample TroBogEpilimnion_29_FD_153010 | JGI IMG/M metagenome (GOLD analysis project Ga0214172, IMG submission 153010) | Freshwater microbial communities from Trout Bog Lake, WI - 12JUL2007 epilimnion | ecosystem: Environmental > Aquatic > Freshwater > Lake > Epilimnion/Euphotic zone | place: Trout Bog...
TTGGCATGGCCATCGCAAGCGCCAGGCCCAACGAGATGGTCGACATCAAGATCTCGCGTCAGAGCATGTGAAAAAAAAGGACGCCAAACGCGCGGGGTGGGCTGGGTCGTGCTGGGCGGGCCTGCCATGCCGCCCACGCTGCGCCCGAGGCGCCCGCCCCCGCCCCCGCCGCCGCCGCCGCCCCCTCCAGAGCAGGATCAAGACCAGACACCGGATGATCCAGGGACATCAACGTTTTACCAGAATATTTTCGGTAGTTATATATAAATGTGGACCAAGGTTCTGATATACATGGTTCTGTTTTATGTCGTGGCCAACCCCGCCACATTCAAGATCATGCGCAAGGCTCTGGGCACTTGGGTCTCCAGCGCCGAGGGTCTTCCGACGAGCGCAGGTCTTCTGCTGCACTCGGCTGTGTATGTTTTGCTGGCGTGCTACCTGCCGTCCAAGATTGCGAGCGGGTACGCCGATGCCCCTGGTGCTCCCGCCCCCAACCCCGTCGCACAGGCTGAGACGGATGCTCAGAAGGCCAAGGTGGCCGCCGAGTTGGCGAGCGCTAGGCTGGCTGCCGCGGATGCGTACGCCAAGTCCCTGAAGGCGAGCATGCCCCAGATGGCCGCTGCTGCCGCCCAGCCCGCCGCCGTGCCCACCACGTCCAAGTACACGGACGAGTCCACCGAGGAGTACGAGGAGTACGAGGATGAGTACGCAAAGTACTAGAGACCGAGGACCGGGCCCGCAGGGCCCGTGCTCTCGTGATCGAAAGGAGTTCCCTTGACCGGGCCCGAGGGGTCCTACGGACCCTCACCCCGCTCGAGAGACTAGAACTCCTCATCAAACCTGACAGAGTCACCCTCGCTCGCCATGTGCTTTGAATAGTCACCAACGCGCTTTTCAAAGAAATTCGTCTTGCCTTCGAGACTTATAGTCTCCATCCAGGCAAAAGGGTTCTGCACATTCCACACGGGACTCAGACCCAGTTGTTTCAGGAGCCTGTCTCCCACGTACTGAATATATTGCTTCATTTGTTCGGCATCCATGCCTATGAGTTTGCATGGAAGCGCCTCCGTAATGAAGTTTTCTTCGGTCTCGACCGCACTCCTGACGATGTCTTTCACGAAGCTCTCAGGGACCTTGTTCGCCAGGTGGGAATACAGGGCCAGTGCAAACTCGAGGTGGAGGCCCTCGTCGCGGCTGATGAGCTCGTTGCTGAAGCACAGGCCAGGAAGGATCCCACGCCTCTTGAGCCAAAAGATGGCACAGAACGACCCACTAAAAAATATGCCCTCGACGCACATGAAAGCAATCAGACGTTGGGCGAATGGTGGTCCGGTCTCAGTGACTCCGTCACTGGTCCCCATCCAGCGTAGAGCCCAGGCAGCCTTGGACTTGACAGCCTCGGACGTCTCGACCGCTCGGAACAATCCCTCCTTTTCGGCCCGGTCCTCGACCAACTTGTCAATCATAAGGCTGTACGTCTCGCCGTGAATCGCCTCGTTGAAGCCCTGGTACGCGTAAAAGGACCGCGCTTCGGAAATCTGAACCTCGGACCCAAAGTTCAGATTGATATTCTCCATGACGATACCATCACTCGCGGCGAAGAAAGCGAGGACCATTTTTATAAAGTGCTTTTCGGGATCAGTCAAGCGGGCCCAATCCTTCACGTCACTTGCCAGGTCTATCTCTTCGGCTGTCCAGAATGACCCTACGGCTTTTTTATACAGTGCCCACAGATCAGGGTACCTTATGGGGAACACGGTGAACCGATCTGTGGTCACATCAAGGATGGACTCCGTCATTTGAGAAGTGAGCACTTTTTATTCTTAACTAGAGACTGGCATACAAGTTCCCGAGTGGCGTCAGGGGAGGGAGTGCCGTGGGAAAGTGTTGATACGAGGCGAAAAGGGCCGACTGGTTCATGACGTCAGGATTGCTCGGGCTCATCACCGAGTCTGGCTGGCCCGCGAGGGGGTAATCGGGACTGGCCGCAGCGGGCCCGGGGGCCGCAAGCAAAAACCGCTCCTTCCACGAGTATCTTTGAACGTAGGACCTCTGATTCATACCCGCGACGGTCTGTGACATGAATTGGGCCGTACCATTCGTATTTATGTTTGCGGGTGTGGGATACGACCAATCAAAACCCGGAACATGGACGTTCGGACAACACGTGGCGGACCAGTCTGCACACGAGTACTCTGTGACCCATATAGGCATGTGATACTTGGCCCATACAGCATCCACATAGTTGAGAAAACTCTCCGCCCTGGGAGGTCCGTACCAGTGAATAGCCATGATGGAAGGGAAGACTGGGTTGCTCGTCCGACTCAATTGAATGAAAAAATTATCAATCCAGATGGACGGGTCGAGTGTGACGGTGTTTGCCGGCTGGCCCGAGTTGGCCAGATTCACGGCCATGGGTCCGGAAACGCCTGCAGGTTGTTCCGAATTGTTTGAAGATGGGCCCTTTATCATGCTCCCGTACATCACGGGGGCCACGAGGACCCGTCCGGTCGCGGCCAAGTTTTTCCAAAAGGCCACGGCGTCCGAAACTTGCATGTTCCCTTGGGCCTGTTCATTTGTCCCATCCGGCTCGTTGTATCCGAGGAGGATATCATTCGGTCCCGGAGGGCCGTTCAAGGTCAGGGCCGCGAGGACGCCCTGGGGGTTCTTCGTCTTGGCCACGTTCCAAAACATGGGAAAGAAGGGAATGGACGGAGCCGGAGAGGGCTGCGTGGGTCCCCATGTGTAGAACCACCCACAGTTCAGGGCCGCAATCTTTGCTGTACACGTCGGATCCCCGACGCCCGCAACAAACCCTTTTTTGGGGCTCCCAAATCCAAGAGACATCGAGGGAGGAGGCGCGGGGACTTGGGCCACAGGTGGCGCATCCGGGGGCGACTCGACAACAACTGGTGTCGATGCAGGCGGGGGCGTGTAATCAAGAGAAGCCACAGCCTGACCGGGAGTTTGGACCGCCCCACGTGCTCCTGTGAACGTTGGGCCCGTGGGCTGAGCCGCCTGAGTCGGAACCTTAATGGCGTTTTCGCGAACGTTGAGTGCTTGGATATCAGCCACTTCCGAGTCAAAAGAGCGGACCTGCCATTTTCGCTCGAACCTCTCGACGTGTTTGTACATTTCCAGGGTGACGAGCATGCAAAGTATGATGAGAGCGGCGAACACGTCGTCCTCCATCGTCCCTGTTACAAAACAACAAAATTTTTAAGATTGTTCAGTAACAGATGACGTCGACCGTAGCGCCAACACCCCAAGGCGGTGTGGCGTCTATAGTTACTCAAAACATCAACGGATTTTATGCAGTGTCCAAAACAGCCTCAAATACACTCACATTCTTTGTCCAATCAGCCATGCCTTACGGTATTCAGCCCGGCTGGGTCATAAACGACGTGCCCGGTCTCGTGGGTCAGACGAGGGTAACTCAAGTCACGCCGTATCAAGGGTCATACCCGGGCCAAGGGGCTTTTAACGGGGCGATAGACTTTCAAGTAAACGTAGAGCAGACGATTCAGGGCATACAGACGGTCGCCACGGCAACGGTCAGCCCAGCACCGATTATTGTCCCGCCGCCTTCGCCGACCCTCACAGGCGTGTACTTTACGCAGACTGGCGAGGTTGTGTTTTACTCGAACGTTTCTTTGCCCGGGAATCTCACGCTCGGATGGCTCATCAAGGGGCTCCCGGGCATCCCGCCCCAGATGGTCCTGAACGTCGCTTCAGTCTCTTTCCAGTCTGGAAATCTCGGGGCCATCCCATACAAGGGCATCGTGACCGCCTTCCCCCTGCCCGTGCCCGTGCAGAAGCCCTCCGATTCGGATGCTTTTTCTAAATTTCAATCGGTCATTTCGAAACTTGGAAAATTTGAAGAAATTCTTCGAGGAGGGGTCGTTGGTCTTGCACAGAAACCCGTGACCGACCCGGCCAAGTTCCGAGCCTTGTTGGCCGGGACCCCGAATCTTTTGAATTTTTTTGCACAAAAAACTCAGTTGGACACGGAGGATATCCTCGCAGACCCGACCCAGCTCAAGGCGGCTCTGACCCAACTTCCCGAACTGGCCAACGCCATAGGCCAACGCATGTCGGTTGATAAGAGCCCCGTGCTCGACGGGTTCCTGAATGACGTGAATATGCTCAGCGCTCTTCAGGACGGGAACGTCTTGCCCGCGACTCTCCCATCAACCGACGCGTGGCCTCTCGGGTTCCCCGTGAATAAACAAGGGGCGCTCATTGACCCGACGCTAAGCACCGCGTTTGTGCCCCGGCCCGTCTCGGCCATGGCTCCTTTCGTGCGGGCCCCCATAGAGGATTCGAACTTTAAGAGGTTTCCGGTGGATGTGCGACCACTCGGCCAGATCACACCCGATCCCCCATTCCCCCTTGACAAAAACCTCACGGAAAAGAGAAACCTGGGGTTCAACGCAGGAGGCGTGCTTTCTCTCGACGCCCTGGGACCCCAGGAAGAGTACATAGCGAACGTATCGAGTTTTCATGAGAGTCAGTGGTCGCCCGAGTTCCCCCAGTACACGAATGCCGTCGTGTATCAGCAGTACTTTCCCGTGGTCCAAAATTTTTCAAACACTTATATTCAGCCGTCCGTCTCGGGGATTGCCACGGTGGAACTGCGGCCCTCTGAACAGGGCGACCTCTTTTCGAATATGCATCTCCAGTTGGCCCTACCGGCCCTACCCTCTGGAAACAGTTACACAAATCAGATTGGTCGGGCCCTTATCCAACAAATCGACTTTATCATCAACGAAACGGTCGTAGAGACCATTTATGATGACTGGCTCATCATAAAGGATCAGACTTTTTTGGATTATGACGAGCAGATTGGTATGTTCAACCAGGTGAATGGTGGTCAGGGGAATCAGAACTTGAGCCCGAGTGCGCCTCTGAACCTTTTGATCCCGCTCGAGTTTTTCTTTTGTCGGCGCCACAGTCACGAGAACAAGGGGCGGGAACGCCTCCGCCGGCCATTCTTCCCCGTGTGCGCCTTGTGGGCCGGTCAGCGCATATACATACGTTTCACCTTTCGGCCCCAGTACTGGTTTACAAATTACACAGGACCTATAGATATTATCAAACCCTTGCTTATTGTCGAGTCTGTCCTCTTGACGCCCCAAGAGCGTATTTACTACAGAAACACTCCTCTTCGGTACATCGTGCCCATCGTCAAGAAGGAATCGACGACCCAGTATCAACAAGGCACGGTCGTCATGAATCTCACAGCGAACTTCCCCGTTCAACTCCTCGCGTGGTTCATCCGAAACAAAGTGTACGAGTCGCCCGTGCCCAATTATTACGATGTGAGGTACCTGTACGGATACGCGACCCAATACATTAGCACGGCTGTACCCTTGACGTTCCCATCAGGGAACGCACAGTACATAGATGCTATTCAGACCGTGAAGATGACTATTAATAACGTGGACATTCTCGACACCTTTGCAAACGGTCCATACACATCATTCCTGCAGCCCATGCAGCATGGTCTGTCCGTGCCCCAAAAGAACATTTACATGTACTCGTTCGGATTGAATATTACGGAATACAATCAGGGCGGGTACTTGAATTTTTCAAAATTAAATTCCCAGACCTCCAACTTGACCATCACCTTCCTGCCCGCATACAGAAGTTCTATTGCGAACTATTCCCTGTACTTGTTTTACTACGGGTACTCAATCCTCGAGTTCAAGGGGGGCTTTGTGGCCGTATCTTATCTTTGAGCATGTAATCTATAATCCCATTCACGATTGCAAACTTGATAAAATTGAGTTGGGCAACGGTCGTCGTGAGACCTTGGAACTGTATGCGCTCGGTCCGACAAAAAGGATCGAAAAGTTTTTTAGAGTATCCGTCAAGACTAGACTTGTACGCCACGTGGACCGTGAAGGGCCTCCCGGTCGGTCCCGTGTACGTCACGTGTTTATTCTTGGCGTAATTCGTCACAAACCATTCGAGATTTCTCAGGGACACCCCCTGTGACTTGGTCGTCAAGATGTCGTGAAGTTTCCTCGAGTTTTCAGCTTCGTTGTAGAATTTCGCTAGAGACTCGAGGAGCACATCAGAACGAGTAGACATTACTTGCAGGGCCTTCTAAATGTTTAAGCGAGGACGATTTGAAAACTTTTCACACGCTGGACACCCCGCAAGGAAAAGAGGGGGTAACGTGTGCGTGTGTTGGATAGCCGAGACGGGCACGGGTGACTCGGCGCGCATGAGCACCAAGGGTTTCTGGTCCTGGTGCGTTTTGCAGTACCCATCGATACGAGCGTGACGTGTACATCTGGTGCCCTTGCCGACCAGACCCAGACACTGATCCGTTCGCGTGCCCTCGAGGCCCGCCACCTCCTTCATGATACGCTCGTACGAGAGTCTGTACGTCTTTGAAATGTGATGGACAACATTACTGAGACGTTCAGAGACTCGGCGGTTCACCTCGTTTTCTATGACTTCGATAACCTGTCGTTCCATTTGCTTCTTGATCAAGACGCGCCCTGTTTCTTAAAATACGCGTCAAGTGTGCGCATCTTTGTGTCATATGTTCCCTTTTTGGAGCCGGCTGTTGCCGCCCCGAAGATGACTTGCTCGGCCCCTGATCCGACCAGAGGCTCCAAGAGGTCCAGAACGGGCTTTTTGAACTGATTTGTAAAGTAGTACTGATAGTCTATGGGGGTGGAGTGCTCACGGACCCACTCGGGATCTTCAACCTTTTCGAAGAGTTTGCCCGGTCCCTGAACCACGAGGAATTGTACGCGGTCACCTTGTTGAGGTTCGGACCCGGGTGCGCGCGCCCGCATCTTGTCACGCACGGCGACGTGGGGCAGGGCATCCGTCTTGTATCCCGTGCCGAGTTGCTTTGACATCATGAGCTTCTCGGGAGGTATGCGCCCCGTGACGAGGTCCTCGGCCGCCTGGCGCGCCGTCAGAATCACGGGCCTCGGGTCGGAACTTTCAAGCATCTGCCCCAAGAGCCCCTTGAGTGTCTCACGTACGTACGGACACGAGTCCCTCCGGACCACCTGGAGACCCTTGATGTCAATCTTCTTGAAGACCACTTTCACAGTCCCATCGGGACTGGTCTTGCCCTCGTACATCTTTGCCGCGTACCGCTTCTTCGAGTACAGAAAGTATGGACAATAGATCTTTTCGAGCTCGAGATCGTTCGGGGCCCTGAAGAGCTTCGTACAGGCCTCCGCTGCGAGCTCGCCCTGTGCCCACGAGTAGTCGATGGCCTCTTGGCCTTTGCGTCCCTGAACATCGAACTCGACCATCACGGAGTCCGTATTTTTGACAATCATGCACCCGACTCCCGCCTGAAAAGTACCCGCTTCCGTCTCGAGGTCGTAGACTCTGTCTGTACAAAAATAAACTCCGTCTCCAAGAACTACACCTCCTTGAAATTCATGTTTCAGGTTTGGCGTTATTTTTACGACTTTACTTGGCGTGCGAGCTTTAGATTTCGTAGTAAAATTTACTTGATAAGCACTTCCTTGCGCTGAAAAGGTGACATTAAAACCCAATATTTTTAGACGAATGTGGTAATACTGAGCTATATCTTGGCGAAACGTCCTGAAGTAGCCCCGTGGAGAGGCAGACATGGCACTTTCTTGCGACGCGAAAATGTCGAGACTTTTTTGAAAACCACTTGGTGGCGGCCCAAGTTGGAAAATATCCGGGAAAGAATGAAAGAGTTCCGTTCCTACTTGAACATCTCCCGGTTTCACAAGTCCAAGACTCTTATCAAGAAGAGAATGGTCTTCAGTCACATCTACAATACCCGTTCGAGATGCAACCCTCCATATATTCTTCTCACACTTGTGCCTAATGACTCGCCTGATTGGCTTCCAGCCGAGGTGCGTCCACGTTTCAACACCATGAAGATCACACTGTTCCTTTGAATCTCCTTCTTTTAGGAATCCCGGATAATCTATCCATTCATCTTCTTCCACAAGACCCGCGATAGGCTTGACATATACAAGACCGTCCACCTTGATGAGTACGGCGGTGTCCGCCGTTACAGAGTCCCCGTACCTGACCTTCGCACCGGGGAAGTTCGCCTCGACATAATTCTTCGTCTCTTCGATCATCTGACGGCCGCGCATGGTGACGGTGCTTGCGATGGCCACGCAGGGCAACATACCCTTGGAGGCGCCCGTGAACCCGTAGATGGAATTCATACTAATCTTGTACGCGAGCTGTTGACCGTTATAGATGGCCTCCATGGGCGTGCCCTCGTGTTGGGCCATGAGCTTCTTGGCCTTTTTGCGATAGGCCTTGAGGTCCGTGAGGATGATGGGCAAGAGAGAACAGACGGGGTTGCCATCCGAATCAGTCTGGGCAAACTTGTACTTGCCGAATGTCTTGTATGTCACTCCCGGCACGTCCGCCCACCTTGGTTCCATGACGAGCGTCGAGTAACACAGATTCTCGGCACACATGATGCTCGGATACAGAGACGCGAAATCCAAGGCGGTAATAGGCCCGTAGTACGCACCTGTCTGCGCCTCGAGCACGGTTGCACCCTGGTACCCCCCGTCCTCTGTGCTAGCAGAGTCGTTTTTAGAGCGCCTAAACGTCGGAATCAGAAACCCGAGTTCTCGAGCCTTTTTGGCCATCTGTGAAAAAACCTTGATTTGCTGGCCCCGCTCGGACAAAAAGGCGAGAGGGACCCAGCACGCCTTGGCCATCTCGATCTGATTCTGGATCTGGCACAACTTGTCCATGAGCTCCAAGGGGAGGACAGTATCTTGTAGACAATATGCAGCGACCTCCCCGAGCCGGTCAGGGTCCCCCTCCACGTAGCGCCTGAAGATTTCCTTGACAGGCATGTCAAACTTTTGAGACTTGAGAAAGTGTTTCGAGACGTTATTCAGGGAGTAGCTCTCGAGCTTGTGTTCACGCTTGACGTCCTGAAACAGGTCAAAGACGTACCGGCCAACCATGGGTACCATGCGAAGCTCGTTGGATCCAAGGGCACTCGAACTCAAGTGCTTGACGACGAGCTCAGAGGGCATGTCGACCCGACGGCCCCACAAGGGCTCCACGCCGTGACGCAAGGCCCGGACGAAAAGAAATTCGAGATCAAATCCGAATATGTTCCAGCCCGTGATAATGTCCGGGTCTGTCTTTCGCAGAAAGGCGCCAAAGGCCAGAAGGAGATCCTTTTCAGTCTCGAAAGACTCGACATCCGGTCCCGAGGTTTTCTTGAGACACAGACACTTCCGTTCCAGCGGCCCGTCCCGCCCAAACTCCTTGATGGTCATTCCAATCTGAAACACGACATCTTCGGTGTTTTTAGGGTCCGGAAAAGCTCCAGTACTCGAGTGACACTCTATATCAAATGACATGATCTTCAGGGGTGCGAGACCTTCGTGCGCCACGGGTACGAGCACGCCTCTGAGATTCACGTCACAGTTTGTGTCCGGGTCGTCCTCGGCGTCCTGAACATCTATCCAGCCTGTACTTGTGCATCCGCTCACGTGCATGAATCGCAAGACGGGGTCTATGTTCGCTTCATAGACTGCCCAATTGTCACGCTCGAGGGTCCAAGAGGCGCTCCGACACGCCCTATGTGTTCGAAAAGTCAGCTTGGCATATCGGGTCCGCGTCCCGTTCTGAAATCCCCAAAGGTCCTTGGCCGAGACGTACTCGACCTTGGCCCCTCGAACGTCTGGAGGTGTCCTCGAACCCAACTTGATGAAAAAGTAGGGTTCGAAGAATGTGCTTGCGGCAACGGAGCGCCCATCCTCGGAGCGCCCATAGGCCCTCACGACGAAACGATCATCCTCGTCCACGTCATGACTTTCCCATGCTATTGCCTGAAATTTCATTTGGTTATCTATTTAGCGCCCCTTTACTCTAAGCAGGACAAAGAGAGCCAGGCCAGCAAGTACAGACCAACCGACCAAATGGTCTACACGGTCCATGGTTCGAATCTGAGACTCTGACAATTTCAGATAGTCTGCCTGGTAGCCTGGCGGTTTGAAAGGGAGCCACATGTATCGGCCAAAAGGCACGATGGTCGGCTCGAGCTTGTCCTGACACGCGTATGACCAGTCGTACCAGGCGAGTGCCAAGTACGGGAACCACAGAAGGAACCCAAGAATCCAGATGTTCTTGGCGGGAAGGAACCAGTACCCGCCTGCCAGGAGCAGCGTGAAAAGGACGCACTTTATGTTGAATCGGAACGGGGCGCCCGGAAAGACACCTCCGGCCATTCTTACCATGGTACAAAGACTTAATTTTTGCACCTCTTTGATCGAATCTTGGTAGGTACGGAGCACGCCTTGGACTTGCGTCCGTACAGAGACTTTCCGTCGACCCGAACGATAAAGACACCTTTGCGCGTCACGTGAAATGGACGCCCTTTGGTGTTTATGTATTTGGTGATGATCCATGGCAAAGGGCCCATGATCTTGACGAGTGCCTCGCGCCGGGTCGGACCCTTGGCCTCTTTCAAAAGGGTGGTCAGGCGCGTGGGACCTTTGTTGAACAGTAAATTTCGACGAGTCACCATTAATTTTACACGAGGATTAAATGCCCGTCACGGCGTACCCGCCGGTCGAACCGAACCCCGCGGCCCCTCGGCGAGTAGCCTCGGCAGCGGAGTCCCCTCGGCGAGTAGCCTCGGCAGCGGAGTCCCCCTGGGCCGTGCTTGGGACCGTCTCGACCACCTCGGCCGTGGTGAAATTCTCCAGAATGATCTGGGCAATACGGTACCCCGGGCGAATGACAAAGGGCTGAGTCTGGTCCAAGTTCTGCAGGACCACCTTGACCTCGCCCGTATAGTCTGGGTCGATGACGCCAGCAAGGACATCGAGGCCGTGCTTTACGGCCAGTCCAGAGCGAGGTGCAATACGTCCATAAGTTCCTGGCGGGAGCTGAATTGAAATGCCTGTGGAGACGACCACGCGGCGACCTGGGAGAACGACGTAGCTATCAGTGCTGAAAAGGTCGTACCCAGCTGCCCCGCTTGAGCCGCGGACAGGGAGCTGGGCGTTTGGAACAAGCTTGGTAATAGTGAGCGCCATTGTAGCATTTAAAAGGTGGCAAGCTTTAAATAAGTACCTCGAATGGTTCCGGTGCGTACGTGCCAAACGTACGTTAGAGAATTAATACATACTAATAAGTAGATGGCGTACAAGTCTCTCCTTCTTGACGTGGATGGGGTTCTTTTGCGGGACCGTCTCTTGATGCACCACGTCTCTGAGAATTGCGCCAAGTATGTACGAGCGAAACTCCCAGAGTGTAAAGACCCACGCGAGACGAATCGCGTTCTGTACCTCGCCCACGGACACACGGCTCGTGGGCTCCAGCGCGTGTTCAAGGCGGACACGAGCGATTTCAACAAAAAGGTCTATGACGCGTCCCTTATGAACCACTTGGCCGATGTTCTCTCCTCGAGGCAGTTTCAGGATGAGGCGGCGCAGGTTCATGAGTTGACTGCTGAGGGTTGGAACGTCAAGTTGTTTACAAATGCGCCGTGGGTATGGGCGTCCAAGGTGGCCCTAGCCATCGGGGACACGGTTGCCATCACGTGTCCGGGCAATCCCGCGGAGAGCCCCCTGAAACCCGAGCCCGAGGCGTACGCGTTCCCGGTCCATCACCTCAATATCTTTGTCGATGATTCACTCAAGAACCTAGGAACGGCTCGGTACTTGGCAAATTGGCAGTGCGTCTATTTTAGTGAAGGCCCAAAGGAACCCAACCTGTGGTGTCCCCAGATCGGGTCCATCTGGGAACTGGGGCTCTTGGCGCGGTCTATAGACACACTGATGGAGCGGAATAATTCTATTTGTAAGGAATAGATGACCCCTACAAACTTTGAAAAGTTTAGTCGGGCGCTTTTGTTTGTTACCCGAAACAACAATAATTTGCGTATACACACAAACAAGTACGGAGCCGAACTCAAGTACGGAAACAATACGTACATGCGTTATGTTCCACAGGGTGGGAAGGTCTGGGCATGGAAGGGTCAAACGGCGCCGAACAAGTATCAACAAGGCATAGGGAAACGGCTCCGTAAGTATGGGGTCAATGCGGCTATTCTCGCCGGTGTGCCTCTTTATCACGAGGGAATAAACGTGCGGAACCAAGTCCCTCCTATGAGTATGCCTATTTCCACGCGAATTATGAGAAGTCTCGGGGCCGTGCCTACCGGTCCTCGAAACTTGAGATTTAGAAAGAAAAAGTACTCTTTTTTGTCTGTTGTTCCAGCTCATGAAAAGGGGACGCGATCAATGACGGTCAAGAGGAGGAGTATTCTTAATCTCAACAAGACGGGCCGCAACGTAATTTGATAGATCGAGCGCCTCTTCGAGCGCCTCTTGGACCCAATCGTACCCTGACTTTTCAAGGAGACCGTGGCCGTAGCGCTCCTTCACCAAGTCCAGGATACGGTCATTCATCTCCCCCTCCATCTTCTTGAAAAGCGATCAAACTTTAATGTCGGTAAAGAGTACATGGCGCCCATTCACGAAGCGGCTCAAAGGGGAAACTTGAACCGCGTCAAGGCACTTTTGAATCAGGGCGTTCCCGTGAACTCTCGAAATTTTATGGGTTGGACACCACTTCACTCGGCAGCCACTTCAGGACATCTGAATGTCGTTCAGGAACTTCTAAGACGCGGCGCACGCGTGAATCCGCGCACAATTCATTCTTGGATGACACCACTTCATGCTGCCGCAATTAATGGACACTCCCGCGTCATGCACGCACTCATAAAGGCGGGTGCAAACCCAAAGTATAGAAACGTTCAAGGATACGATTCTTACAGTATTGTATTCAACCACTGGAACCGAAAACCCTTGAAGACTTCACGTGCCGCCACGAAATGGCAAAACTACCGCAAGAAGAGTATCGCGAAGAAACGCGCCTCGCCAAACACACTGGCTCGTACGGTGTTTAGCCCGGCCCGTGTGCGCACTATGATGAACAAGTACGGGAACAACTGGTTGAACAAGGTCTAAGGCTCCGCCGGAATAATTTAATCTTGCCCACAGTAAGATGAAAATCCCAAAAGGCCCTCCCAAGTGGTCAGTCTTGCCAATGACCGTTGAGCGCCGTATGACCGCCGTCGAGAAGAAGGCGTTCCAGTCCCTTGTGAAAAAGGAGCGCGAGGCCCATGCGATGTTCCACAAGTATGAGGTTAAGTCCGATCAGGCAAGCACCACCAAGGCGTGGAAATACTACGGCATCATGTTCAAGACAATCGATAAGGCGGAGAAGATGCAAAGAAAGCTAAAGGCAAAGTACGGGAACAACAAGGTTTAGGGTTCCGCCTCCTGAAACCACGTGGCATCTGGTCCACACCTCTTCGGGTCGTACCGAACCGCCTTGGCGTAATCATAGAACACCTTGGACTTTGACGTTGCAACGATGGAACGCACACACGTTCTATCCTTGGAATTATAGTGAATACACTTTTTGCAAAGTTCGGGGGTTACAACAAGGTTCATTATACTATATGTTCCTTTTTTCCTTACTTGAAAATCAAATTGTGAAGCGCCTCCCTGTACGCCACGACCAAATCATCGTGCTCTCCGTTCATACCCTTGAATCGAAAGCTCGAGTCTAGGTTTTCCAGAATGACCCGGTCTTGTTCGACGATGGCTTTACCCATAGCCACAAAGAGCGCGGACGGGACCCCGAAGTTTTGCGAGAAACCAACAAACATCTTGGTTTGCGTATCACTCAAGGGGCACAGAGTCACGTAGGTCATAAGGACCCGCGGGTGATTTCCGAAGGAAAGCACCCTCACATCTGACCACGTGGTATAAGGAAGGACAAAGGCGTGGAAATTGTGTGTCGTACTCAGACCAAAGAGCTTGGTCGAAAGGGCGTCACGGTTCGGAACGTAATCAAACTCGATCGTATGGCCCTTGTGTACGACATTCGTGGGCTTTTCACCCGCCGTCCCAAACCCAAGAGGGTTCGCATGGACCCATGAGGCGTGACACGGATCAATTCCATTTTCAATAATCATCTGGGCCGATTGCTCAATAGTCGTCTCGAACCACATGGTATTGAACCCGGGTTCTGTCATGTGTGGAACCTCGGGCGGGTCCGGACCTTCAAGCCCTTTGGGGCGGATCCACAAAAGGCCGTCTTGGTCCCTCTTGTCAAAATCAATCTGAAGTTGGTCGGCACAATCGGCCCAGGGGCGACACAGCTTTTTCTCAGTATACTTCCACCCGTGGTACGGACACTCGATGTACCCGTCCGGAAGGACCTTGCCGAGACTCAGGGACGCGCCCCGGTGCTTACACGCGTCCGGAAGGATCTTCACATCGGGAGGTCCGTGGCCGGACCCACCTCCGCGCCAAACCACATAATTCTTGGAATTCAAGGAGACGCGACGGGGTTGGGTCCCGAGAGTCGTTGTCCGCGTGAGTGCGATCCACCCTTCCATTGGTTATATAAGGCCCAGAGCCTTTATTACACTAAATGATCGTAGCGTCTCAGGCCCGAGTCCCCCCGCCTGCCAAGGTGGTGAATAAGCGGGCCCAGAAACTCAAGAAGATTTGGAAGATTCAAAAGCAAATGAAAAAGGAGGAGAAGGAGCTTTTTCGCGAGCTTTGGGAGGAGCGCCTCCGCCCCGTCGAGTACGACCTAGACTTTGACGATCTGTTTGATTCGTTTTAATATATTCGCATCGGGTAAGGATGGTTGAATTTGAAGACTTTATACGCGAACGAGAAAGACGACAGGAAAGTCTTGCAGATATTGCTAACCCAAAGAGGCGCGAGTGCCACCCGTTTATTAATTTCTTTGTAGAAATATATGGAGGCTTTTGCCGCTGTATTGGCTCTCGCGGCGAAGGCTGGCACTGGTAAACAGGAGGAGGATGTCGTGAAGCTCCAGATGGATGATGCCAAGGTTCCTATGAAGATTCTGGACGCCATTGAAGCGCACATGGCTGTTGAGCCGAACCCAAGTAACGAGACGCTCGTCAAGTGGGCCGGAGGCGTGAAGGGCCTGCTCCAGGAATACGCCATGACGGAGTATCACCGGAACCAACTTGTAAATATCAAAAGATTCATTACTTCAAAGAACAGGGACCTCGGTGATTCCATCGACATGGTCCTGTTCTCTCGGTGCGCGTTCTGGCCCGGGAAGATTGCATTCTCTCGGTACTAATAAAAACAAGCGTTGTATAGATGGTAATGGCAAAGGTCCAACTGAATGACGGACACGTCCTCGATATCCCGATTGGTCTCGTGGACGAGTGTGAAACCCTTCGCCACGTGTGTTATATGACGGATTGTACGGACGAGACGTGGATCCCTTTGCCCAATATTGATTCAAAAATCATGGAGACGGTCGTCCGGTTCTTCGAGTCTGGGTCTTTGCCCGAGTTTCAGGAACCTCGCGACGCCTTTCCCCTGATGCTTGCAGCCGATTACTTGGGCTACGAGAAACTGCTTGATGCAGGTTCAAAGTCGGTTGCTGAGTCACTCAAGGGGCGTCCCGCAGACGAGATACGTGAGATCTGCGGCTTAGAGGAGCCGACCGCCTAGAAGACAATGGACGATATTCTTGACCTGTGCGAGGAACTCAAGACCAACGAGATCGCCAAGAACAACCCCAATTGGCGTCTGTGTATCGTGGCCCAGCGCGGACAAGCTGCCGACAGACTCGCCAAGTACATACCCAAGTACGGCCAATGGACCATCGCACAGATTCAACAAGCGACACCGAAGTGATCAGACTTAAGGGCAAGGAGCGCTAAAAGAGTAAGACAAAATGGCAATTCCTATCTTTTTCAATCTCCACGACCTTCCTCAAGAAACATGTGGCTGTCCGTATTTGGATTTTCTGTATGAGGCTGATCGCAATGAATTCATCAAGGAACTTTCGAAGAAAGTGCCTGGCGTGACCAAAAAGGTTTGGATGATGAAGACTCTAAACTCACACGGTGAGGTTCTCGCCAAGACGAAGGAAGAGCGATTCGAACAAATGCAACAATATACCAACAGTGGTATGTGTGACAGAATGCTTGATTTTCTAGAAAGAAACCCCAAGCACACTGTTGTAGACTCCATGTTGGGAGTTGCAGTTAAATACATCGACCAATGAAACCCCAAGAAACATGAACAACAGGATCCTTGAACGGATCGCCCTCCACGCGGATATAGACACGCGGAGGGCGCTCGGAATTTATAACAAAATTAAGGTCCCTTGTCTCGAGGTTGGTCATCCGTGTATATGGAGGTACTACCCAGACCTACACAAGGCGATCTATTTCAATGCAGATCCCGAAGACTATGAGTTTGAAATTCACGAGGGTATGACTTTTGACGGGGAGTATTGGTCATATACGGACACGTGGGCACGTGTTCGGACAACGTGGAAACATAGGAACGGGCGGTACGTGTACCGTGATCTCCCCGCAAAGCTCGGCATACGTTTTGCCCTTGCACAAAATCCTGAGTTTATTATAGGATGAGTTGGTGTCTCGGTAAAAGTCTCAAGTACTCAGTCCAAACCCTTTACGTCATCTTACCATATTTCAACTTTTGCGGGTTCAAGAGGCGGCGAGACCTCTTTATTCAGTTTGTCGAGCGGTACTCCAAGGTCCCAGGCATCCGACTCGTGGTCTCCGAGGCTCTCGGTCCGGCCACACTTCCCCGTCTGCCCGTGTGGTCCCATCTCACGTTTCAGACGGACTCGCGCGTGTGGCTCAAGGAGAATCTTATAAACTTGGCCGTCAAGTCCCTTCCCGTGGATTGGAAGTACGTGGCATGGATAGACGCGGACATCGAGTTCCTGAATGAGAACTGGGTCAGGGACACCGTGAATGAGCTTCAAAGTGCTGATATGGTTCAGATGTGGCGGTCGGCCGTGAACCTCGGCCCCGCCGAAGAGGCGCTCAAAATAGACAAGAGTTTCGCGTACATGTTTGTTGGGTCTGGAACCGCGTGGACCGCAACAGACAAGTACGGGTTTTGGCACCCAGGGTACGCGTGGGCGTGTACCCGCCAAGCCTTTACAAAGATGGGCGGTCTGCCCGATTGGGCCATCCTTGGGTCGGGTGATAGACACTTGGCCATGAGCCTTGCGGGTCTGGGCCAACAGTCGTGTCCCGGGACCATCCACGAAAATTATAAAATGATGTTGAAACTTTATGAAAGGAGCCTCAAGAATTTCAAGGTTTCATGGGTCGATGGAACCATCGTTCACTTTTGGCACGGGTCCTTTGCTGATCGGAGGTACAAGGAGCGCTGGGACATCCTTGTCAAAAATGCGTTCGACCCCTTTGAGGACATAGGGTACACGGACCAAGGGCTGGTCCAGCTGACTTCAAGGGGGAAAAGGTTCGAAAAGTTCTTGGACGACTACTTTACGGGACGGAAGGAGGACTCTTAAAAACTCCACATGTTTCAAGAGTAAACATGAAGGGTGTTTATGTCGCCCTGAGTACGCTCAGCCTCGTAGGTCTCGCGGGTGCCGGTGTTGGTGTCGGCTGGTTCCTCAGCGCCGCGCACGCAAGTTTGCATCAGGATCATATCGCGTCGCCAAAGACCAAGCCTTCGGGGCCTTCCCTTTCGTGACGAGGGTGAACTTGTGCGCTCAGGCTGTACATAAAAAAACCTCAGCCCAGAGTAAGACATGGTGAGGCGTCTCACCAATGAAGAGGTCATACAAAAATTCATGGATGTACATGGCGATAGGTACAATTATTCAAATGTCGAATACGTGAATAATTCTACCAACGTTACTATAGTTTGCCGTGATCACGGCCTGTTTCAACAAAGCCCTGCCAGTCATTTACGAGGAAATGGATGCTCTTCGTGTAGTGGTAAAAAACCACATACGACTGAAGAAGTGATTGAAACTTTCAAAAAAATTTATGGAAATGATTACGACTATTCTGCTACTGAATATAAAGGAGCCCTTGTGAAGTTCAAGGTTTCATGTAAACAACACGGGGAATTTGAAACTATATATAATAACATGTTAAAAGGTTGGTCTTGTCCAAGTTGCACTAATTATAGAAAAAATATAAAGGAGGCTTTTCTAAAAGAGTCGAAAGAAGTTCATGGTGATGAATACGACTACTCGAAGGTGGATTATAAAAATTGCCAAACTAAAGTTGAGATAGTGTGTAAAATTCACGGATCATTTTTTCAGCAGCCACGAAATCACGCAAGTGGTGCAGGGTGTCAAAAGTGTGAAAGATTCACAACCTCAAAGATTGCTAGAAACTGGCTCAAGTCACTAAATATACCTCACTTGAGAACGTTTGATAGTCCTCTTGGCGAATTTACTATTCCAGAGACGAAATGGAAGGTGGACGGATATGACGAAAAGACGAATACAGTATATGAATTTCACGGAGACTACTGGCACGCTCATCCATCAAACAAAAGGTATTCTAAAGATGAACCTCACCCAAGGAAAAGAGGAACATGGGGTGAGGTGTATGAAAGAACATTAGAAAGAGAACGAAAGATTAAAGATTTAGGATACAATTTAGTAGTTATCTGGGAACACGAGTTTCTCGCTTCCGTAGATCATTATCCGGATCGTATTTCCCTTTATACCAGCTAAGAAGCGCTTTCTTTTTCGTAAGCAATATATATTTGTATGTACGAGCGACGGCCCATTGAGGCGCCGTTGCGCCTGGGCGGGACCCACCGGTCTTCCACGCCTTGAGTCCTCTGTTATAGACCGTGTTGAGCGTCGAGCGGCTTATTCCCGTCCGACGCGCAATAGCCTCTTTATTAAACTTGAGGTCCGGGTACGTCTTGTGAAACAGCTGGGTCCATTTGGACTTTTTACGAGTCCCACCCTTGTTCGACTTGGACAGACCAAGCTTCGAGTACGGGGTCCGCCTCCTCTTCAAAAGCTCCTTTTCGCGGGTCAGTTTCAGGGCCCGGGACAGACCTGCAAAGTACCGTTCGGGCCAAGGGCGGGACAAGGTGATGTGTCTTGGGTGTCTTGGCATCTACTAATTCCTGTTATTATTATTCCGCTTACGTTTGAGAGCCCGCCGAAGGTTCTCGAGTTCACGCTCAAGTCTATCTACTTTCCTCTTCTCGCGTGCATAGTTCTCGAGACTTGGAGGCTTGTACCCCGGGAACCTTCGCATGGGACTAAGTGTTTTCCTTCCGTACGGGACAATGTTGATATTTTGAATGATGGGCGGAAGGACTTTCTGTGCCACGATTGAGCGAAACTTGTTACGGGCCGGCTTTTCTGGGCCCAAGTATCTTTTACGCAGATTGACGGCGTTCTTTAGAGCCTTCTCGTTTATCTTGAGCTTTGCGTGTTGTAATGCAATGGGCGCAATGTCCTTTTTGTATTTATTGTACATGGTGGCGGACGGAAGCCCTTCTATTTTAGCCGCGAGGTTTCGAATCTTGTTTGCACGCTTCTTGGGATCATTCACGGTCCAGTGTGCATATTCTCTAAACACATTCTCTATGAGATTGCGTTCTCCAAACCCGTACCCTTCCACTGCTTTATTCAAGTTTTTGTTGAGGGCTTTGCGCCTGTTCTCAATCTTTGCAAGTTGGACCTGAAGCGCACCCTGATTCAAGGTCTTGAGTTTTTCAATCAGGTTCATGGTCTTTTTATGAGCTGCCATGTACTTGTTCCAGCTGGAGTTCCGCTCTTGCGCAGAAGACCAACCATATGGCCGATACTTCTGATGGTCGTTGTAGAGGTTCTTGGCAACCGCACTCGCCTCTTCAATCTCCCGAGCTAACCTGTTGACGTTTGTCCAAGCCATATTCTGGACCCATATTTTTTCTCTTGAAATCGCAAGGATGGACCACGAGTCTCTTGTGCCTCAGACGGCGACTCCGAGCGTTCTCAAGTGGGTCCCGGTCGTGAGCACGTGTATAGGGCTCGCGGCCCTCTGCTTCCAGGTCCTCGTCCTGTTCCCGTGGCACATCCAACTCTCGAATGAGTTTGCGGAGCTCCAACGCAATTGTTTGTTAAAGGGGTCGGGGTCCTGACCAACAAAGTATGGGCTGGGGCATCTGTTTCGCTTTGGACGCGAATGACCGCGTATACTGCGCGGACGGGTGTAAATGGCGCTCGACGGCCGGGGACTATGAAGACTATCCCGAGTGGCCGAGCGCTCGCCAGTCGGTCCTGGACTACTTTGAGAGGGACGCACATAGCGAACTGGACATGATCCGTGACGAGTGTCCCGGGACGGCGGCGGCCCTTGCTGCGGCCTGCGATGAGCACATGGGCTCGGCTCTCCAAGAGTACGACACTCTGAGTGATGAGGAAAAGCAAAAGCTCCACGATGAAAAGATGGTCGAACTCGAGAGTGACCTTGCGCGTATCAAGAAGGAAATGGAGAGTACCCTTGAGAAGCACAAGTACTGTAAGAAGGCCTGGGAGGACTATAAGAAGGGCCCGCCCAAGGCAAAGCCAGCCAAGACGCGCGCGGACGAGCTCCGACAGGCCATGACCCCGTTCCGTATCGAGCTCGAGATGGAGGAGGCGGCCGAGGAATACGACCGGCTCAGGTCAGCCAAGGCGAGCGTGACGCGGCTTCTGAATCGCGAAAAGAGGTTCCATCTTTAGTACACAAATATGACCCGTTCGCCCGCGTCCAAATGGGCCTTCATCTTGGCCAAGAGCTTGTCGAGAACCTCGGGCTTGGTCGTATCGAACGCCCCATTCCTATGGTCCGTCTCGAGGGCCATCACATCCTCCCGAGTCAGGATCATCGGCTTGTGACCCCAGTGCAGCAATTCAAGGAGACGATTATCATACGCCTCGTTGAATTCCTTTTGCGTCTTGAACGTCCTCTCCTGGTACAGGGTGTTGATAAAGCCCTCCACGTCCACGTCCTGAATCTCGGCCATCTTGCTCCTCCACTTGGGCAGGGCGAAATTGACCAGCTTACGCTTCGGGGCGAACTTGATGGGAATCGAGGCAAACTTGAGAATCGAGGCCATTTTCTGCAGGGTCTCCAGGGGGCCCCTCTCGATTCCCTGGTGCACACAGAACACGTTTTTTTCGGTCGTTCCAGAGCTTGACCCCGTGAAGCACCACGTAAAACCCTATGATTGTTAGGTCACTTGCATATACAGCCACGTGATCTATCATGAATCCGTATATTGTCCCTAGACTCAGGGACACGTAGGCACACAAGATGGTCTGTGTGCTAATGTCTGTCGAAGAGCCCGAACGTATATTTTTGTAAATTTGGGGCAATAATGAGAGGGCGCCAAGTGCTCCTGACACGAGCCCAAGTGTCTCGACCATGATTTCCTAATCAGTATATTTCTTATCTGCCTCTTCAAGTGCATGAGCCAAGGAATCGATTCGGCGCATGAGACATGCACTCGTTAGCATTCCAAGGGTCGTGAACGCGATCATAAATATGGCGAACCCTATGAGTTCATTCATTTTGCTGGATATGAAGATACTGAGATCCTTAACTGGCCGGAACGCCATCGAGCGAAGAGTCTTCCCCGATGGGCACGCACGGCCGAGACCACCCGGCCCACGTAGGTGCAGGAGTCTGATAGTAGTACCCCCGGGGACACGTGGGAACATGGGAGACGGCTGGCGGCGGCGGCGCCGGACGAGACCCTGAAGTCAAGAACCACAAGGTCGCGAGGGCCAAAAGAACACCGGCCACGATGTATTTGCTCCTCATTACTCTAGGACGAGAAAACTTTTTCTCAAAGGGGTGCATACTCCATGTTTTGGTCTTTTCGTCCCACCGCACTTCCATCTCTTTACTGGTCTTTCTTGGACTCCTTGACTTTAATAAATATGTTCCAAGCAACGATTCCAATCACCGCAAGGACAGTCAGTATGAAAAGGACTGTCGGGGCCCAGCGAGCAAATGCCGAAGGCGCCTGATAGACGGCCGCTGTCGTCGCGCCGCCGGATATGATCACCCCCATCATCTTCGCCACACTCGTGGGTGTCCACGTGGTCACGAATGGACTCAAGGGCGGGGGGTCCATGTCCGGCAGGGGGTATATGGTCTTCATGTTCCTAACAGATGTAAATTTTTTTTCTTTGATCGAACGGAATTCCGTTAAAACGCGTACATGCTGCGCTTGTGTATGCCCCCATGTCTTTCCAGACAATCCAGTCTCCCTCTTTCATTTCCTCGGGCAAAAGAACCTCTTTGGCGATGATGTCCGCTCCGTCACACGTTGAACCGAAAATTGTCCACGGAACGAGCTCACCAAATATAGGTCTCCCCTCGGCATCCATGACCTCCTTGATTTCGGGCCGGGCGTGATCAAAAAGAATACAATTGAAAGCTCCGTATAGACTTTCGCTGATGGTCAGGCTCCGGCCCTTGGTGCCCTGGACGGGTGTGTAGAGCGTCGAGACGCGCTCGGCAAAGAAACGGCCGGGCTCGGCGATGAGCTCGAGGCCTGAATCCACCTTGGGGAGGGCGAACGCGCTTGAAAATCCACCACCAATATCTATGATGCGTGGATCGAACCCATGGGCGCGAGCGAGCTCTACAGCCCGTTCGGCCTTGGCCAGAGCCTCTTGGAACACGTCAGGGCTCGATGCGAAAGAGCCAACGTGAAAAGAGACCCCGATGACGTTTAGACCGAGTGAACGACACGTCAGAAGGAGGAGGTCCCAGTCCTCTTCTTCGGCACCGTACTTTGTCCCGAGGGCACACCGAGCCTTGGGGTCATCGGCCCGTATTCTCAACAAGATGTCTGACCCGGGCGCCATCCGAGCCACCTTGTGAAGTTCGCACGTCGAGTCGAACGTAGAACGCGTGACGCCCATGGAATATGCCCATCCGATGTCCTGGGGGCGCTTACATGGGTTCGCAAAGAGGATCCTCGAAGGATCGACTCCCGCGGCGAGAACAGCCTCGATCTCGGCACGGCTCGCACAGTCAAAGTTCGACCCGAGGGCCGAGAGGACCCGGATAAACTCGGGGTCCGGATTACACTTGACTGCGTAATACGCCTGGACATGGGGCAAAGCCTCGGTCCACTCCGTATAGACATTTTTCAGGGTCCTGAGGTCCTGAACATAAAAAGAGTCAGAGGGGAACGAGTCCCCGAGCCCGACCATCAAGCGGTGGTACGTTTCTTGGACATTTTATTTTTATCAGTGATGATGGACTTCCCAATCGAACGAGAACCAGTCCTTCTGGGGAACATGGACAAAAGGTTCACCAAAGACGACGTGCCAGGACCCTTCGAGAATCAAAGCAAACTCATCGGCAAACTCGGGGTGGGTCGTCATGATATGGAGCCAGCCCTCATAGAGCATCTTGGGGTTTCGGCGGATCCTCTCGCGGCTCACGACAAACTGCGCTCCGAGGTCATAGACCATAGGGCCCGCCTCTTCCGGAACGGCGTGGTCGGAGGGAACGGTGGTCCCTAGACACAAACGGTCCCAAAATGTGAAAAGACGGATCTGGGCCTTTTTGTTATCTGCAAATTCTCCTCCAAAGTGCATGTTGTTCAAGGGAACAAATCCGTACTTGGGGTTCGAGGCCTGAATCACCTCGAGCAAAGGCCGTGTGTGCTTCTGGTGCACAGACGTCTCGTGACCGTGAATGAAAGCCACACGGTCCGGGAGCGAATCGTAATTCTCAACGATGTACTTGAGGTACGCAGAAGCCTCCTTTCCCTGGTTCGGGATGACGTGCCGAGGCACGATAGGGCCTGGGTCTGCACCCTCCTTGTCGATGAGAACAACGGGAAATGTGCTCTGGGTCGCGAGCCACGTGAGATCCTCCTTCCAGTGGCTGGTTACGATGGTCACCATCTGAAACTTTTAACGAAAAGAATCGGACATGGAATACGCTTCAGCCTCGAAAGGGTGCATGACGTACTCCTTGACGTCCAAGAGGCTCGTGGGTCGCTGGGGGAAGAATGCCCCGGCCGGAACGTTCCCCTTGTACCAGATCTTCCCATCCTCGTCGGGATTTGTCCTGAGGTTTGTGAAAGTGTCTCGAGAGAGGCGGTACCCTGGGGGGATGACGGGACCGCGCATCTTCTGGTTCACGTGGACCATCTCGTGGACGAGGGTCGCGGCGCTCACGTATCCGGGCAGAAAGATGACGTTCTGGCGGGTATGAGGCATCTCGGCCTCATAGTGCGCCTTGGCGAAGATCCACGGGAGACCGGCGTACCGAGTCCCGGAGAGGTGCTCTTTGGCCAGAAGGAGTTCGCGCCAAATGGAGTCCTTTTCATCGGGTGTCCACGTGTCGGCGCTTCGGACCGCTCGGGCCAGGTAGTCGGACCTGGACCGGGCGTGGCGTGCTTGAAGATCGAGGGGCGTCAAGCGCCCTATGAACCCGTCCGGATCTCTCTGGAGAAAGTCCGCCGTCTGTTCACGCGAAAGGAACATCGCTTATTTTTAGCAAGTAAAAAAGGTTCAGGCCGTCTTGGAGGCCTTGTAGGCCTCGAGGGCCTTTTGGGCCTCTTCGAAAGCTTCTCCTGATGACCTGGCTGTAGCTTGTGCGTTTGTGTATGCAGATGAGCTCTGGTTAGTTATCGCCTTAACAGCCTCGACATTTGCTTTCATTTTTAGGTTAGCCGCTGCAAGGGCCTCCTCGAGTTTCGCGAGGTCTGCGTTCACCACCTCTGCTCCAGGCGCCTCGGCCTCCGCCGCTCCCGTACCTTTGTTTGACCCCTTGGCATCGAAAAGCGCCAAGAGTATCAGGCCTATAGCCGCCATGACAGAGTTGCTCATGGCTCCCTGGTCGCTCTTTGCGGCCTGAGCGTTAAAACCCAGGATGGAACCCAAAAGGACGTACATATTCGTGAGAATCACAGACTGGAGTCCGCCGTCTGTGTTGCGGCCAAGGAAGGCGCCACTCACAAGCGAAATGAGCACGTACACGGCGGAAGATATGGCGCCCGCGAACTTTTTCGCCTTGGCGTTGCCCTTCCGGGACAGGACCACATAAGGAATGAATCCCGTGGCTGACAGAAGGACAGAAGCCATGAGAAACTTGAAGATCGTTCCAGTAAAAGACGCTCCGGAAAGTGCACCTCCGAACCTCGCGTTATAGTCCATGAGAATGAAGAACGAGAGACCCAGGAGCAGGAAGAACAGGCCTGCCGCACTCCCACCTTTGGCGGCCCCCTTGCGGACGTTGGCGGCCGTGCCTGCTGCAAGACCCGCCTGGGCCATGGACACGACGAAATTTGCAAAAGCCTCTGGTGGGGGCATTATTACTAGTGTCTGAGAAATTATACGGCGGCGACAGGGGGCGCCGCTCCACGGAACCGTGCGTTTGCTGCCGCCCGTATAGCCGCTGCAGCCCCGGACGCCTTGAGGTACCCTATGACGAAATACACGAGAGCCAGGATCTCAGTCACGAGAGTCAGGACCATCATCGTGTACCCGAACCCCTTATTCTGCTCACCCGACCGAGCTTTGTTGATTGAAATCGCCTGTGTAATCATGAGAAATCCGAAAAACGCTATGGCGCCCATGTACCCGAGGTGGAACGCCGCAGGGGGGATGGCTGCAGTTGCGTTGGCCATTATTACTTGGCCCGGAAAATAATACGACGACCGAGCACTTTTTGGGTCTGGCTGAGAGCCCCTCGAAATGATGGCCTGGACCACAAGAGCCACCGAGACCAGAACCCGGCCGTCTTGGCGCCTGAACGCTTCCAGTTTTCACGGGACCTGTGCCGCGTCAAGTACCTGAGCATACGGGCCCGATCCTTGTGAATCGTATAGTCCGAGTAGCCCTTGCGACCGAAAGAGGTCCTGGTCCCTTCTGGAAAGTACGCCACGAATTTGTACGGACTGGACCTTGGGGCAGGGGTAAGAAGAACGGGTCCCTTCATAGTGGCGGTGGTCCTTTAAGACTAATACGTATAGAGATATAAATCACGAGCGCCAAGGTCAGAACGTTGAACGCCATCCAGCCTATGATGTAGGGCATGAATGCGTTATTTTCAAGAATCATATTAAGGAGTTGACGAGTAAGAGACTCATCGTCCGAATCGGTAGCCATAGTATGGATCGCTTTCTTAAAACAAAGAAGGAAAAACCTCCTGTCGATTTCGCTGCAGCCAAAGTTATATGTATATGGGGACCCGAGGGCATAGGCAAGACGTGGTTGGCCGAGCAGACTGGCGGGATCCACCTGACTGATGATGTGCTTCGATCGAAACAGACGACACTAGAATTTCTTGATCGTGTTCGGTCCTCGGACCGGCCCGTTATTCTCGATGATTACGAATCCGTCAAGGATCTCGTGGGTCTCAGGGAACTCACCGGAAGTCCCTCCACGTCACAAATGTTCATCACGGCCCGGGCACCCATAAAGTTGTCCTTCCCCGTTGTTAACCACCAACTCAGCCCTCCGAGTATTGAAAAAATTTTAAAAATTATTTTTTCTTTAAAACCTGGAGCGGACCCGGCCCTTGTCAAAAGGCTGGCCGAGGCTTCACATGGGTCCGTGCGGTACGTGCTTCAGGGGCTCGAATTCGAGTCTGACCAACGCGACTTTTTCCAAGAGCCCCGACAGGACTGTGAAGTTCTCTTGTGCAAGGGGGCCAAGGGTCACGTGCCCACCTTCCGGGACGTGCATGAGCACGGGTACATGTGGGGCGTGGTCCAAGAAAATTACGTCGACGGGGCCCTTGGCCTCGAGGACCTTGCACGGATTGCCGAGTCCATGACGGAGGCGGACGTCATAGACGAGCGCATGTACCGCGAACAGTCCTGGGAACTCATGCCGTACTTTATTCAGTCGGCCATATTCGGTCCTGCTCGACTTGTGAACAAGTCCCTGAAGAAACTCCGACCCGGGTCCATGTGGACCAAGTTTCAGAACGCGTGTATGAAAAGGAAAAGACTCGACAGTCTTGAAGAGTCCATACCGGGACTCAAGGCTGAGTATCTTGGATTCTACGACCGGATAGTATCCCGGGACCCTGGGCAGTGGGGACTCACTGCACAGGACCTTGCGTCTATGAAAAAAATGTCTACATTTTGTAAATGAAGTGGGCCCTGTGTGTGGCCATCCTTCTCCTCTGTCTAATCCTTTTTCGGTCTGTAAGCCTTTCTGAATTCGACGCCGCTGAAGATGCCGCCGAGAATTACAAAAAGAATATAATAGGTATATTTTTCAAATACGGAAAGGGCGGTCCGGTAGATATTTCAAGTCTGAAAGACGACGAGTCGGCCAGCATGATTAACGAGTTTGTGGGCATGTACAACGGGTACCAAAAAATAACGGGCGGTCAAGCCATCACGGTGGCTGAAGGACAAGACAAGTTCCCAGTTATTTGGCTCAACGAGTACAACGCGCTTTTCACCTCCGAATGAACAATATGACCAAAGCAATCGAGCAGAATAGAATAAGGAGAACACTCGGCGAATGATCCGGAGACTCAATCTCCGCACCATTCAGAGTAAACTTGGACTTTCCTCTCCGTGACACCGGAGGCGCCCGAGCCGGAGGCGCCTCATTGGCAGACGGGGTCTTTTTCCCTGGAAGGAGATTCTTCGCCTTGTCGAGAAGGGACGGACTAGAGCTCGCGACGTTCGAGCCGCTTGGCTCCTCGGCGTGCGTCTGGGCCTGCGTCCCATTTTCAAAAACACCCGAAGACGCCACTCCCTTCTTTCCAAAGACCTGGAGATTTATCCTTATAGATGCGGGAGGAGGTGCTGGCCCGAACACGGGACTCCCGCCACCGCCCACAAG
>Ga0214172_1000256_pt1 | contig 27610 bp, 42 predicted proteins | sample TroBogEpilimnion_29_FD_153010 | JGI IMG/M metagenome (GOLD analysis project Ga0214172, IMG submission 153010) | Freshwater microbial communities from Trout Bog Lake, WI - 12JUL2007 epilimnion | ecosystem: Environmental > Aquatic > Freshwater > Lake > Epilimnion/Euphotic zone | place: Trout Bog...
AGCACACAATGAAGCACATAATCGCTACACAACGCATCGTTTTGCCGTGTTGATTGCGATGGCACGCTGGTTTATATACGATCGATTGCGGACGCGAAATAATTTCAAGCTCCGCCTATACCGTAAACCCACCATGACACTTGAAAATCATCATCAGCACGTCGTGTTGCGCGACGATCTCCTTAAGCGGCGACTCGACGCCAAGGCGAGGATGCGCAGCCATCGCCACCGCAAGGCACCGCGCCTCAGTTTTCGCAAGGCGTCGAACAAGCGGGTTGTGAACGACAGCTGTTACTGGTACACTTTCCACTTTGGCCGTTTGTTCCTTGCCAAACTGCACAACAGGGCCCCGAATGTCACGCACAGTAGCATCGATAAGTTCCTGAAAATCCCCATCAATGACCTCGTCGTCTGAAGCAATGAAGCTATTGCGCTCGCTGCCGGAGCTGCTCTCGTTCGATTCATCGCTGCTCCCTTGAGAGTCGTTGCTGCTCTCTTGAGAGTCGTCGCCGCTCCCGAGAGATTCAATACTGCTGGATTCGTCGCTGCTCTCGAGAGGTTCGTCGCCTGATGGCACTTCCATTGAGAGGCGGCATGGGAAAAGCGCTGCTTTTATAGTCTAGAAGCGAAGGGGTTAGATTTCAGGCCTGCTAGACAGAAATCATCTTCTTTCAGAAAGTACGGAGTGTATTTATTTTGATATATATACTGGTAAAAACAACAAACCACATGCCATTATTCGATGCACAACTTGTTTGCACGATGGATAGGTTAGTTGACATACTTCAAGAAAATCACAAACTGTCCTCGGATTTAGGTGATAAACTGACATTAGATCAATTCAAACACGACATGGACAAATTGTGCGAAGAAATCAACCAAAAGGCAAGCGAATATCCAGTGTTGAATTTTGAATACCCTATTACGTGGGATGACATCGTGCTCGACGAATCTGGAAAATTTGAACACTGTCATTCCTATATTATACATAGACGAACTTATGTGCCACCAGACCAGAAACTTCTTGATTCTATATTAACACATACATATTCATATGTTCAGATTGCTTTCAACGAAAATGAACAACTACTGGGTATTCGAACAGAAAAATACACAGGAAGTTATTTTAACCCTAAGCATAACATGACTGCGCCGTTCGAGATCATAGAAATCAATCCGATTGCCGCAACTACACTCCAAGATATGCATGAAAAGATTTACAGGTCCCTAAATTTCAGATACGTAAGATACGACAGATAGAAGTTTCAAGTATTGTTCGTACTACCTCCTCAAAATTTCGGCCCCAGCAACTTTGACCCAATGCACTCCAGCAAGCGCAGGAGCGTGCCGAAACGTGAGAACACAACGATCGAACGACCACTCGCCGTCGGACGCCTCTACACCGACAGCACCACACGGGAAATGAAGCTCCGGAAGGAAGATCTCAGTGGCCATAGACATGCAATCGGCATCCTCGACGAACTCGAGAACAAACATCCCGTTTCCCCACTCCATCCTCGTCGCACGCCCCGCCACCCGATATACATACGGGCGAACTGCGCCTGGGAGCCTCAGAGCATCAGAGGTAACAATGCTGAAATCCTCACCATTCCATCCATCATCTCCTCCGTGCTTCGGACAATAGCACCAGACCAGCACAGCCTGCACAAGGTTGGATTCGACGGCCCGAAAGGTCGCCTCGAACGCATCACGAGCCGCCCACGGCGCGCCAACCTCGCCAAGCATCAAACCGCCGCGTTTTTTCGTGAGAAGCTCGATTGAATTGTGCCTCGCCCGCTGTGCTGAAGCGCGTCCCACGCACACGGGGCCCATCCATCCTTCGTACGCCAAATCGACCGCCAGCCACGGAACGTGCCGCTGCAGCGCGACGGCCACGGTGTCGTAAAAGTGCGGCGAAGGGATCTCGTATGGTCGACAAGTAGAATCGAAGCACCGCTTGCGCATCCGTCTCTGAGGCGGTGGTGCCTCTGTGAAGATCAGCCAGTCGCATTCGGCGCGGATCCTGCGGCTGAAAGCATCCCAGAACGGACGAAGAAACGTCTCGACTGGATCACCAAAAAACTGAAAATGATTTGGCCGAAGCAGCTCCCCATCCTCCCAAACGCCAGCCGCTTCCCAGGGATCGTTCCTGCACGCGCGCTGCCTGTTCGGATTCAGCGTTCGGAAACCAGACGGCACCATCGGATTCCCAAACAGCACGACCCATCGCATCTCAGAACCAGCTGCCAACTGCATGCTCTGCCACGGAGACAGATTGTACCCGAATCGCCACGGCACGGGGATCGAACGGAGGTCGTCGACGCCAATCCATCCGAGGCTCGGCTCGTTCATGGTGCCGAAACCAAGCACGTTTTCCTCTGACCGCAGAGCACTCGCGAGGATTGCCACAGCATCGATAAACCTCGACTGCAACCATCGCTGCACAGGGACTCCGTCCACACACACGCCAGGCGCATACCGGTCGCCGCCAAAGAAGAGCGAAAACATGGTGGCGCACGCGAAAAGCTCATAATTTGTCGCCCACAGCATCGGATTGCGTTGTGCTTTGTCCCGCAAAACAGACCCCGTCTCCTCAAAGAACTCAGGCAGCAGACCCACGCGCTCCATCGTCCAGCGCGGGGCGCCGTCGCCTCCGCACCAGCGGCTCCAGCAGTCCTGGTGGGGATCCACAATCACGGCCAGCCCATGGCGCCCGCACATCCGAACGACGGACTGCACGTAGCCGATGTAGCTCTGGCTGTAGTGGCCTTCCTCGGGCTCTACGGCCTCCCACTGCACGCCCAGCCGCACGGTCGTCAAGCCCCACGAGCGCAGCCGCGCGCAGTCGGCGTCCTCGAGTCCGTGCTCAAACGGCGGGAGCTTGGCCGGCACGTTGACGCCCCGCAGAAACACCTGGCGCCCGTCGCTGGAGCTGACCAGGCCGCGTGTAGTTTTTACGATGCCCCGCATCGGATGGGGACAGGGACACACGAATATACACTAGTTATAAACATAGACGCACAGGTCTTACGCGAGATTTATTCACTCTTCATAACGAACGACTTCTGCCGCCAGTCCACATCCAGCTGCACACGCTTCATTTCTAGGAAATCCATTCCCAATAGATTGATCTCAGCAAAATGTTTGTCTGGCGGCGACAAGTAGCACACAATCGACTGATCTCCGTGAACTTCTAGTCTCATCATCGACGGCGCATTCTTGCCTGGGCCCACCAAAGCAGACATTGCAGCAGCGGAAAGAAATGTGTACGGGCTGCCCGTATCCACCATGAAAATCACATTCCTGTAGTCAGGCTCAGCCCGCCGACGCACCAGCAAGTTGACCATGAAGCGCCGGTGTGCGCCCATAATCAAGCCTTCCGCTGGAAACGAAGGCACTGCGCTGGAGATGTTGAGGTACCCCACGCCCTCCAGCTGTGCCATCAGGTGCAGATCGCTCTCAGCGATGTCAGTTAGCAACACGTCAAAGTCGTCAGGCCGTAAAAATTTGACAGAGTCAATGACCAGAGAAGACGCACAGGAATAGGCAAATAAATGCAGCAAGCATAGCATATTCCTCATCGCTGTTGAGCATTGTGTGTTGTATATATAACTCTTGCTCCTGTTCGCGCTCACATGAAAACATTTACACTGACTCTAAAGGTCTCCAATTACTTAAATACGTATAGCTGATGCTGGATCATTCATTGTGTTCATTATTTCTGGCGGTCCTTTCTTTTCAGACCCAGACTTTACAGTTTTGTCATTGTGAATACAGCTATCACACATATATCTACAACCAATTTCTGCGCCCACCACAAAGCAAAAGCACGTAAGGCAATTTATCCCAACGCAGAGGCAAGACAAACAATCTCCTTTATCTTCGCCACATGCCATGCATTTCGCAGTCACTGCCTCATCCATTGCACGCTCATATGCCTTATTACTCATCGCTTCTGTTGATCAACAACCCGTATATACGACACATTCCCCTAACAGCCGACTTCAAATGCGCACAGCGATCACGTTTGCTGCGCTCGCGATCTTCTTCATGAGCACAGAGACCTTTGTTCGGGACCTGCGCCTCGAGCTCGAATACGGCCTCAGCGAATCCGACCCAAGGCACGCGGAAAAGGCGAGGCTCATCCAGACTTTCGAGCTGCTCGACGCTCCCGGCGCGCAGGCATGCTTCCAGTCGAAATACGCCATCCGATCACCACAGAACAAGATGCACAGCCTCCGATTCGCGCAGCACCTCTTCATGTACATGAAGTATCATTCGTTTGCGGTCGCAGCGCACTGGGCAGCAATGACGATGGGGATGTGGCCGACAGTTTAGTGATATAAATTGATCTTGGCTGAACACATTCTATGTTTTCTATGCTTTTATCATTTTTAGACTGAGGCGGGCATAAAGACTGAATATTAAATTTCCCAACCCGTCGAAAACAGCAGAGATTGTGGGTGCTTCCTCACCATCACTTAATCTTGTAATCTCTCTTACAAACCCTTTTGCTGTTTCTGAATCACAAGCCTCACTTATGAATCTTTGGCCCTTGAATGTACACTCAAGACATAAATTAATTGTAGAACTCAATGAAAGAAATCGCCTGCTTGTTGTCTCACGTTGAAACAGTCTAACTTCCTCTGTATCACCACCGCAAGAAACATTTACTATTTGAAATGTTGCCAACCCGGCGTTCAAATATTTAATTTCCACTAAGTCAACAACCCTTTCGAGACAACGCAGGGTTGACAGCATATGCGCTTTTAATCCCAGACACTTAAGTAACCCGCACAGCTAAAACAAGCCCCGACAATTCAATGAATGCCATTTGATATGGTAAAAATCTCAGTATGTTTCTGCATCCGCCAAGAAGGAAAAACACAGCAATCTCCATCATTCCGCCCGTCATCCATCGAAAGCAGCCCCCTCCTCTTCGGAACCTCCTCGTTCACCTGAACTTCAACCTTAACTTCACAGTCTGTGACGCTTAGGACAAACGCCCAATAAAAATACGTCGCATTGCTCCCCAGTGCCGTGAATGGAGTCTCTTGAGCTCTCGTGTCCGACACAAACTCTCTGTACACCTGCCTCCAATCAACACGCCCAGCGCTGCACCGATACTCCCTGCCATCCATCACGACCGCAGCGGCGCCGTCGTACGACACGTTGAGCGACGCGCGATAGTGGCTCGGGATGAGAAACAGCGTTACGGCGGGTGGATTTAGCTGCATGGGCAGATTCAGTGGCATTTGAATCTCAATGACGTACTTTTTAACTTTGAGGCTTTTTTTTCAATAAAAAACAACTTCGCCCTTACTCATATTTTCATCGCGGGCTCTGATGATCATGCCGAGTACTGGAATGCAGGCTCAAGCTTCGTATCCACTTTTAACCACCACTTCATGCCTATCCATTATATAAGCCTTCACAGAGTATTCAACAACAGAGCCAATGTCTGTTTCAGTGCCAAAGCACATGCAAGTCCTGACGACCCTGAACAAGTTTGGAGAGACCAGCAATGCTACCGTCAAAGCGTGCATTGTGTGCTTCGGCGGGGACGGCCGCGACATGATGTGGAAGCCACACTGCTGCGGGCAATCAACCCACTTTGAGTGCGCCGAAATCCAGATGCTGAAATTCGGAACGGCTGTGTGCTTCTCCTGCGAGATACCGTTCCACGGTAAAAAGCCCTGCGACGAAGAGATCGAAGGCCCATGGAAGTGGGTCGAAGTCGACTGGGCAACCCCTCCAAGCACCGATGCTTGGAACAACGTCAACGACCATTCATGGACCTGGTTCGAAGTGTTGGATGGCTGCTACATCCCATACTACGAACGCGAAAATGAGTAAGCCATTTTGGTTTATTCTAGACACGCAATTAAACCTCACTTACAATCCGCGTTACGCGCGATTCACGCAGCCGGATGCTCTTTCCGCCATCAAATAGGAGGATCATGGCGTATTTCGGGTCCGCGCATCCCATGAGACTCATTTTCAGTCCAGAGTCGCCTTGCTGGGTTGATTGTTCAACCAAGGCAGCAACAGTCGCCTTTATCACTTCTTCATCCTCGTTGAAAAAAGACAGAGAAACATCCGAGCTGAAGACACTCAGCCTAAAACAAGCAGATTCACCGGTCCACACATCAACGGTAACACGGCTCATCTTACCCCAAACCCGCTCCCAGATGAACTCATTGCGAAGCGCCACAAATCTCCAGAGATACTTGTCACCGCAATGACACAGTTCGTAACCTTCGCGCCCCGACATTTAACGTGCAGAGTTTTCAATACGGAAACAGAGCTTATATACACCGTCATCACGTTCCATAGCCTATGCAGAATCCGATCCGGAATCAGAGCACTCGAACGTCTCCTGTTGAGCTTCTTCAGGCAAACTAACCAAGGGAGGTGGCCCTCTCCGTCCTGGCTCACGCTGCGAACCAGCCCTGGGCAGCAACGTGTACAGTGCCTGGTCGATGCTCTGCTCACGCGACAGCGCGTCTTCGCCCGATTCGATGAAAATGGTCCAGCTCTGCATGTCAAAGTCCTCAGGATACCAGACAACACGGAACCCAGCGCGTTTGTCGAATTTGTACTTGCGATCGGCAATCAGCTCGACAGAAATGGCCTCATCCAGTCTCGAACGCGGCGAAAACGGAGTAAATGCGTCAGGCCTGAGCTTGAACCAACCGTACTCATCGACGCGCTCCTTTCCGAAGAAAACGTGCTCGAATTTGCCGACTTTATCAAAATATTGACACGCCTTGTAGTAGAGCACACGCGTAGATACCACTGGAAAATCTGGATAGCTCAGCACAGGATGACGCCCGCAAAGGACATTGTTCTCGTCGTACGTGGCGTTAAGAACGGATTCAAGATCGTATATCCAATCGTCCGGATCCGAAGACGCCACAACGAATGAAATCGGAATCCGCTTCCTATCCTTTTCATCCACCTTGACACGATATGCAATGTACCTACCGGAGCGGATCACCGCCTTGTACACGCCCCGTGACGTGCAACCCACAAAAAAGTTCAATGCAGTCGGCGCGCTCCCATGCACGAATCCCCTGTGTGCACGAGTGAACGGAGTTCGACTACGATTCCCCCATGGCGCAGAATCAGGATCGTCTGTCACTACGCCATCCGAAAACTTGCAGGTAATTTCAGCTCCGATGGATATCACTCGTTTCTGAAACCAATCAAACAAACATTCGACATTACTTGTCATATTTCCAGCCCGTATTTTGCCTATGAATCCATTAGCAAAGATCTCAGTCATTTGCTAGTATACTCTTGACTGCAACACACAAGGTAACAGCTGTAGAACATGTAAAACAAGGCACCGCCACTGCCTACACTGAACAACGAAGCCCCAACAGCAATCATGGAAGACGGCGGCAGCAGCAGGCAAACTCCTATAACCTGGAGAACCAGGCATATCGTAATAAACATGCACTGAAACCCATCCGCCATCGTGAGACGAAACCCATCCGCCATCGTGGGATACGAAACAAGAGCATTTATCTACTACTTCATTCCATACGCACAAAAAGCCGCTTTCACGCGACTCGGTACCTGCTCGGCATGGAGGCATACGCTGCCAAAGTTTGCTCGCAGGACGATCTCTGATGAGATTCGCAGTAAAACATGCACAATCCGTATTTAAACGACCGTTCCCTACACACAGCAGCGTCCCATGTCGTTCGTGCTGCTCTCGCCTAGCCACGCTCTAGTCGCGCCTCGTGACACAGTGTCCGACGCCATTTCCATGCCAGACACCGAGCCTGACAGATTCAATATGATGCCAGACGCCGAAGCCGACGAATGCCATATGCCAGACGCCGAACCTGACGAACGCCACATGCCAGACGCCGAACCTGACGAACGCCACATGCCAGACGCCGAACCCGACGGCTGCAATATGCCAGATCCCGACAGATGCAAAGACGAGAAAATCCTGCTGCTTTTCCCGGACAACATTCAGATGTACGTCAGCGAGAACACGACCATGGAGCTGTTCCCAGAGACGGCCAAGCTGTCCGACCACCAAAAGGAACTGCTCTCCGCCGGCGAAACCGTCACCATCACCGTAGGGGACGCCACCCACGTGGTCCGTTTTGTCGTCAACAGCGCGGTGATCGATAACCAGCCCGAATCCCTCTTGTCGCTGCTGCTCCACAGCCCGGACAGCCGCACAGAGGACGGAACCCGCCAAATCCGCCTGACGAACGAGGACCCGCGGCTGTATCCTATAGTGTTCAAGCACCTGAACAACCTCTTCACGGGCGAAGTTGCCTACATTCGCCTGGAGGAAGAATCGGACACGCAGGAGATACAGGAGCGCATCTGCAACTTCCTCCAGATCGACCAAATGCCCGTCTCGCACGCCGTCAAACTCCAGCGGCTCATACTCTCGGTGCTCACCATCACGGACGAGGATGTCGGGCTGCAGCTGCAGTCGGGCGTCTACGATGCGTTCCTGGCCAAGGCCACCGCACTCAACGACAACGATCTCGTGATCTCAAAGCACGCGCTGTACAAATGGCTCAGGGCCCACGGGGCTCGGAACACCAAGAAAAGGAAGCAGATGCACTACAAAAACGTTCGGTTGGCGGAGTGACGCGAGAGCCCAGATATCTATGCTGAGGCCTGTGCTGAAGCGGTATGACAGGGGCTGTGCATGGCAAACACCTGCCTTGACCAATAAACTGTCCTTAGACAGCTCGATTTCGCCTTGTTTCTTTGCATTTTTTACATACTTCAAAAGCCGAACCTCGAGCTCATGTCAAATTTCGAAAAGACTCGGATAAGCACAAATCGTTTCAAATTTTAATGCAGCGTTGTATTTAACAACCACGTGTTACGGCGCTCGATGGACAGGCGCGCTGTGATCCAAAAGATAGAGTCGGAACTTTTGCGCTGCAGGAACGAGTTGAGAGGGTTGAGGTCTGGGGGGTCAATATTTCAGTGTGATTTTCGTGAGTTTGGAGTCAACCCTCGGATGTTGGGGATTGGTGGTCTTGATGTTGCTCGATATGGCTGGATTCGTGATACGTTTCCCGATAGCAGTCTGAATGATCGCTTGAATGCTAATAATACTTCTTCAATAATATACACCTTATTTGGAGTGGATCCCGGTCCACATGCATCGTCCTTTGAAGTCAACGACAAACTTATTCAAGAAAGAAATTTGGAATCGACTGATAAATGGGGTTATAGTATAAACCTAACAACCTGGCAATTGGGAACCGTTACTTACTACGAAGATGGAGAAAACACAGTGACTTTATCGGAGGAAGGAAATAATTTTGATGATAAATCAGCAGATGATGATGATGAAAATGCTGTAGTTGTTATATCCATCAACCATACAGTGGGATCCTTACTCATACAACTATGCAAAGATTTCTTGCCTAATATTCAAGACAAAGGGACCTTTATCGAGCATCTTGAACGTAATTCCTCAAACCATCCCGATGTAGGCAAAAAAATATGCCATTAAACCACAGTCCACTCCAGCCCGCCGTCCGCCTCCGTGAGCACGTCCAGATAATATGTCCCCGAATCCTCCTCGGCCACAATCACAAACTCCTCGCCGCGCTCAACCTCCCTAATCTCACAATGCTTAATCACGCCGCGCGTAATGGGCGTCTGCACCAGCGAGTAGTCCTCGTTGAGCCTCGCGACCATGGCGTCGTCCAGACTCCGCTTGCACCTCTTGTAATCCAGCACCAGCTTCACGAAGCGCGGGTCCTTGCACAGCGCGCTGTGCTCGTGGTAGATGAAATCGCCGCCCTTGACAGCCACATGACCCATGCCCATGCTCTGATACGCAGGCAGCATCGCCAGCTGCACCCGCCCGGTAGCAGGATTGATCGCATACCGGGGACCCGTCGCGCACTCGGCGCGGTCGGTGCCCAGCGGCTCCGTGCACGGGAACAGGAAGCTCTCGATCGCGTCGAGCGCCAGCGACTGCTTCGGATTCAAGCCCACCGTCCGCAGCACGGACCGGCTGTCGTCGCGCTTGCGGCACATGAAGTCAAACACGAGCGGAAACAGCTCTGCGCTGGCGAACTCGGGGCCGGAGAGGGTGAGCTCTTTGACGGCGGGACTCGCTTCTTGTTTGGAAGACGAGTTCATAGGACTTGCCAAATACGTCGCAAAGAAGGAGTCGGGAATGCACTTGACAACGTCCTCGGACGTCTCGAACCACACGCCTCCGATGCCGAAGCGCACCAGCTCAGGCGCATGGTCTGGAGGAAGAAACGTGAGCACCGTGCCGTCGGGGACGGAGACGTAAATTTTGTTCATGAAGAGGACTGGCATCGGGGTTTGATGTTGGGAATTTGTGATTTATAGACACGAATTTAGTGCTGTAAAGAAAAATTTTCTACAGGTCTGTTTGGAATAATTGCTATAAAGAAAAATTTCTACAGATCAAAAGTAAACCATATTATGGTCTACTCGGTTTCTTCACCAATACATGCACGATCTGCCTACTGCTGTGAACACGAACAGCAACTGGATGGATTGTTTTGTATCCTTACTTCAACTTTGCATTGAAACCCCCTCCCTCCTTGCTCCCACTCCTTCGATGCACTCATTTGCAGCTGCATACTCTTGCCAGTGAATGAAGAATTAAATGTTCCGTCAGTAACGGATGGTCCGTATGAAATTGACACAAAGTTCTGGAAAGGCCATTTTAAATTCAGAATTTCCAGAAGTTTATCTGCCGATTGGTCCGTTTCAAAAAAGGATTTAAAAACATTGAGAGTAGCACCTTCATGATAACGTGTATAATTCATCACATCGCCTCGTCTTGCAGCATTAGATTCAAATGCTCCTTCAACAATTTCCCTGATTACAGATTGAAATGCAGTGCTCTCTCCCAGCACAGATGTTTTCATCGTAACTATTCATCACAGTCTCCCTATATACAACACAAAAGGTTTGCGGTGAGAGTGTACGCGAGACTCTGCATTTCTTTTTTCCACAACGTTTCCCTTACTCAAATCCACTCAGAAACCTCCGCCAACTCCAAATGTCATGCCCCTTCACCACCCTCAACATCAGCTCCGACAGCACAGAGCAGCAGGTCCTCAAAGCATGGCGCGCGCTGGCGGGCAAACACCATCCGGATAAGAACGGCGACGAAGAGCATATGAAGAAGCTGAACGAAGCGAAGGACCGGTGCCTGGACTCTGTCATCAGCAGAAACTACTCTGCATCGGAGCAGGAGTTCGTCCACCACATCTGCAAAATTCTAGAAGAAAGAATGCAGATCGACCTCAGCGAAGGGTCGCTCATCAGGCCCTTCCTTCGCAAATTCATGTGGATCCGCGCGGCGGACGCCATGGAATGGGTGCTACACTGCGTGATCGGAGAGTGGGACTTTGAGCAGGAGGTAGAAGACGAGATTCCGACGCTCTGCAAATACTACAACGCATTCATCGGCGAACCGCAGTGGGCAGACGACGAGCGGACGATCATGCAGGTGCTGAACAAGTACGATGAGATCAAGGCGGGAGGATATGGGAATTTTTCAACGCGATTGACTGAGTAGGGGAAAACTTAAATGCTGTAATTACGAAAATTTTGACCAAAACCATAGCATCCGAGGCGCCGGATGTCCGCCCGTCATTTGTTGCAAGCCCACGCCATTCGCTGAAAAACGTCGAAGAGACGCTGGGCGCTGTGGTTGATGAGTGCGGGAAAAGTAAATAGGGTGTTAAGATTGGCTATCTAAATCCTTTCTTAGTTCTTCGAAGCTGGTCATTGTTGTTCCGTAAGCAGAGAACAGTATTTCTCTTGCTTTTTCTGCATCAGTGATTGTTTCAACATGCTCAATCCATTGCATCATGCCCAGAGACAGTAGAGCGATGCTCCTTTGTTCTGATGTCATTTGAGGATAAGTTCCGCCACTATTATTTCCACACTTCTTTTTCCACTCATCTATCCAGTTTTTGCATCTGAGTTTGAATGCTCCCAGCATGGTATCGCTGCCTGGATTACATATATTCTCCGCAGAGACACCCAAGTGTAAAAAATCATTACTTCTTAATCGATTCAAGAAATTGATTTTCGAAGACAGACAGTCAGCATTCAAGACAGCATGTAATAAATCCGAATCGAAATTTCCCTTATAAAGTCCACTCAAAATCTCATAATCTTGTGCATAGAATCTTTGAATATACGCTATGGTCGATCCTTTATCCAACACACCCTTCAAAAAGGAATGCTTATCAAGAATTCGTTTTGCAAAGCCATCAACTACCTCAGCATCAACCAACATATCCGTAGCATACATTGAAATCCAATTTCGATTAGCATGCCTCAACAGCGCACCAAGCCTGCAGAGCTCAGAATCTATATGACCCAACAACTCGCTCTCCAGCGCGCGGATCTCCCGGTCTATTTGACGCTTTCTCTCCATCGTGCCCGCGCTGATGCCCTGCATTTATACACCTTTGTGTCAACGGCGTCCGATTTGCTCCTTCTGGTCTAGCTGTGTCCTCAGATCTTCAAAGCAGGTCATTGTTTTTTTGTAATCAGCCAAAAAGTTTTTTCCAGCGCTCAATGCCCCACAGTCAAGAAAAACGGTAACTGTCCAAAGTGCGTGCTCTACCTCCAAAACACACGCCATCTTGCAGGCACATTCTCCTTATAACGAATGAGATTCCCAAGCATGTAATTCTTCCGCCAATCCCGCCATTCACTGACGCATTTCTCCAGAGCAAATATGAGTTGATGTGTCTTCGTTTCATTCATATGCTCATCCATGCTGTCCGTGAAGTAATATTCGGCCTGCTTCTTCGCATTCTCACTGACTACCTGCGGATCAGAATATGGAACGTTATCAACAACAGTAGAGAACTCCGTGTAAACCATAAAGCGAAGCGCAGAAAATGCCTTCCACGCCAGCTTTACGCACAATGATCTGTCGGCCTGCAACGGCCAGGCATTATTGTCAAATGGAATCTCCCCAGGCAGCACTGGTTCTGAGAATTTCATCCCAGTCAACCAGTGCATTGACACTATCAGACGGATGCGTGCTGTCGGCGCCGAAAAGGCGTGTTTTTCTGCCTCGGATAACGTTTTCACTGCTTCTTCAATGAAATCCCTTAACGCCCTGTTTGCAAGGAGTTTCTCACTGATACGCTGACCAGAGACGGGCGATACGCGCCGACCCGAGGTCTCAATCCACGTGAGAATGCTTCTTCGTTCATATGTAATCCCATCGTCAGCTATTACCGGATCGCTCATAATTGTTCCTGTAAAAGGACATTTGCAGAGATCTGAAAGCATCAAATACGCATCAGCAACACGGGAAGTCATCTTTTACCGCCATGGCGCCCCTGATATACGAATCGCGATCAAGTGGCTAGCAGTATTCCCGTATAAAGAGACACACGCCGCCCCACTCAAATGCTCCTCAGCGACATCTACCAGCGAACGACAGCCTACGTCAACGAAAAAGGATTTTCCAACGCAGTCTTTGTAACCCAAACGACCAACTGCATCCGCATCGGCGACACAGCCACCGGCGGAAGCCAGTTCCACATCGAACTCACACAAGACAACGGAGCCAAATTTCGCTACGCGCTCAGCATCTATCTGCACGAGTTCGACAAAGTCATCCAATCCCGCTACAAGGGCAACGACGACTTTGCCGACGGCAAGTGGCTCGAGTACACGCACATCACGTGGGGCGACAGCAGCCCGTCGGTGCGCATCTCGTTTGTGCGCGCGGAGCCGCCGGATGCGGACGATGGGATCTGGAAGGACTGCGTGTTTGATCTGCTGGACGCGTGTATTGAGGAGTATGTGCGGTCCGAACACGCAAAGCCTCATGGCGCACTCACTGCATCTCTTGGCTGCATCGACCGTCGCTTGGCTATGTTACTCCCAGAACTTCAAAACTCACACCATACCATGATTTGATACGATTTGCCGCCAAACCATACTATGTTTCGTGCAATTTACTACCCGTCCGTTGATGCCTCCAAACACTCCAGAAATCGTGGCCTCGCTAACACAGGCCCAACTCGAGGCAAAAGCAAGATCAGATCGAGTGATCGATGAACTGCAGTTGCTTTCAGCCCAATTTGCCCAACGTGATTTCAACAGGTTTTACTTCCATTTTGCCTTCAATTTTTCCACACCCTCAATTAAACTCTGCAATTTCATCAACGTAGAGCGCTCCAGCTCAGCCTCGACCAATCCATTCTGCAGCATTTCGATTGGAACCTCCATGGCGTCCATTTTCGACTGATACTCTGCTTTCACGCGCTCAAACGCGCCAGGGCGACCAAGGACGAACTCATCGAGCGCATCACGAAGATCGTCGAGATTCTCCGACTGGATTAGCTTGGCAGCGTCCAGAATGCATCCTGGAAAATACCGACTGGGAATCTGAGAAGGGCGTTGCGTTTGCAAGGACATCCACATGGCAATGTTTTTCCGTTGTTCGTCGCGATTCGCAACCAGTAAATCGTAGACCACGTCCTTGCGAGCGAAAAACATGCGCCCCATTTGATGAAGCTCTGCGTTTTGCTCCTCTTGTGTCATTTGACACTTATTATCTATACACGAGAGTAAGGCAACACACGCTTTTCAATAACTCCGAACCCCCATTCGATCAATGTGCACCGACAGCGCCGGACCCAGCAGCAGCCAAGCCAGCATCGTTTTCGCCACGACGCTCAGCAGAGCGTGCACGCAGTCGTAGCGGAATAAAGAGGCTGTAGGGAAAGGATCGCTTGGAGAGCGGCTGAAATGGCTCATCTTCTCGTACAGACCGACGAGCTGCAGCACACCGAACAGACTGAACAGGAAGCTCTCCACCACTATAGCGGCGTACGCATAGTCTGGCGTCCCGTGGTGCTCTGAGCAGTCGACGACGTGCGTGAACTGGGACCAGATAGGGATGATTGCCAAGAAGAAAAGAACCCAGCCGAACCCATGCACAAGCACACACAGTCCAAAATAAACAGACCGCTGCTGCTTGATCTGATCCGCATAATGCAGCATCACTTCGGCACATAGTCCCAGCAGATTCATCCCGCAAAACAGGCCGGCCAGACTCACTACCGCAAACAGCTCGAGAATCCCCACATTCACAGCCATCACCATGACCATCAGCGGAGACGAGAACGCGTACTCCAAGTAGTGCATGAATCGCGGCAAATCTTTGTAGTACCACAGAAGCCCAAAGTGCATCGACTGGAACACGAACGACAAACCGCAGAACATCGCCATCATCCAAACCAGATTAAGCGTGCTGCCGGGCCGATTGTACTCAACGACTGCAAGGTTACTGAAGTCGTACATATCCATAAAGTCCGGATACGCCAACCTGGGCGGAATGAAGCTAGCAATCGCCTGCCTGGTGGCGTTCGACAACGCAGGACTCGTTGCCCGGAAGAAAATACTGTCGCCCACGTCGCTGCACTTGGTTTCGACAGAGTCCACCCGCACCAGCGCGTAGTTTGTCCAACGGAGGTTGACCGTCGGCGAGACAAACACGTAGCGCTGCTCGATGTTTATGAGAGTATGAAAGTATGCTGCCAAGATGCCAATGCAATTGATGGCATGAAGTATCAGTGCAAATCCGCTGAGGCCGAAGTAGATCTGGCTATATGTGTATCCCATGCAGGCGGCAGCTTCTTTGGGTTCCGTAACATCGACTGAATTTAGAAAGCGATCCGTCTTCATTCGCTTCAGTGGGCTGACAGGACGCATTCTGCTTACAGATTGATGCTCGAATTAAATACTAATAAACCGCGCAAGTCATTGAAACTTTTCACTTTTACTCAACACGCGCACACTTTCCGCTAGCGAACAGCTCATTTTTCAAGATGATAGACAAGAATCGTAAAACAATACACCCAACATTTAAATCAAACTATCACCGAGCCCCCCACTCCACGTCTTCGAATTCGAATAAAAATATTTCATATTCCACCATATTTAGAAACACTTTCCTCCCAGTCATTTCGCCGATGTCCCGATTTATCCAGTGCCCAGACATCATGAGCGAGCGCGCCGGAGTACAGAAAATCCGAATGAGAGATCACTTCTTATGGCCGTTCTTTCAGGAAATGACGGGATGTGATGATTCCGATGGAGATCAGCTGATGTTCGAACCGGGCCAGGCCCCGCTGCGCAAGGGGATCGATCTCGTCTGGCCAACTGGCCATGTGTACGAGTTTGGCACAGGGCGCGATGCCATAATCTTCTATGCACAGTCGGGACTGGTGTCGGTACGCGGGGCGCTGCATGCGGTGTTTTATGAGCACGTGCATGTGCTAGGCTCGTACGCGTGGCTGGCAGATCAAATCAGCGGTGGAGCCGGTTGTGTCGTGATTCCGAATGCCGGATTGAGTTACAAAACAATTAGGCGAGGCAAATGCGAAATTCTGCGGATCGAGGGACTCCACATTCACCGATCGACTGGCGAGATCGTTCGATGGATTCGAGAATCGGGTGAAACAAGAATCGGCACCGGGTTTTCCGATTGTATGCGCATACGTCCGCGGGTTCCATGGCACACCAGAAATTTTTACACAGGTGGCGCGACAGCTTCACTGATAATAGATCTGGCGGTCATCAGGATCCAGCGATGGATGCGGAAAAAATGCAAGGAGCTATGGTCCACGAAGGAGGTTGAATTCTGGAACCTGTTCCGTGATTTTGGACACTTTGCACATCTCACCGACGATTTGTTCAGGCTGGTGGTTCAACAGACGGTGCGGGCGCAGGTCCGAACACAGACTCGCGTGATTGGATGTGATTTGATGTATGGTTTGATGTGATTCGATGTATGGTTTGATGTGATTTGGTGTATGGTTTGATGTGATTTGTATCAGACCATACTATGGTTTGGTGTGATTCAATGCTATAATCATTTGTACAGTGCTGTAATCATTCGACCATTTAAGACCGACCCATCCAGTCAGCCACCTACATGTCAGAGCTCACCCGCCACGTCAAAGCAGCAAGGACAATGACCGACAAGGAAAGGCAGTGGATGGAAAAGATCAGAGCCGAGCAGAAGGAGAAGCTCAAGGAACCAACGCTTCCGGATCGCCAGAAACAGGCGCTGGACGCGAAAGCCATGGCGCGCTTCGGCGTCAACGTCACAGTCGTAGACAGCTTCGAATCGCTCAAGGCAAAGGGCACAGTGTTTCCCGTGGTTCTCAAGTACACGCGCGGCTACACGCCGCCGAACCCTTCTTTTCGAGACACGCTGCGCTCCCTGAGCGGCGGATACGCCCAAGAGCGCGTCAAGCTGGCGCTGGCCATGGTTGTGGCGACTAAGGATAATGGAGTCGAAGTGGAATTCGAGTCGCCCATGTTCATGAGCTTCCAAAACGGCCCGACAATGGCTTCTGCCAACTTTCTCCTCTGCGAGGACGGGACGGTACGATACGGTGCCCAGTCCTCAGCGGATGCCAAGTCCCCAGCAGCCGCCCAGTCCTCCCATTGGAAACCGTGGACCCACGACATCCCACGATGGGAGCTCGCTCAACTCCCCGCGCTCCCGGTCGTGTGCGAGGGCTTCGATTTCTGATGGATGTGCTGGCACGCCATGCGTTGGCATAATAAACACACATTAAACGTCTCCATGCAGATACCAGATCATATTATGATTCGATTAACGCCTGTTTAATCTCTGAAAGTAATCTTTGATCTCTTTTATCAAACCAAACATAACCTCACCCATCTTCAATTCGTCTATCTCTTCGTGGGCAACGAAAGGTTTCAATGGCATAAATGTAGGCAGTGCGTCTCTCAACTCAGCAATGGACGAAAATAATAGAGTTGCAGTAGTATCTTTATCATAATCAAGCAAGTCCAGTCTAGCTTTAGCAGCAGAACCTTCTTTATAATCACGCCCATTGAATCGAATCGTCCTTGTTGACGGATGATTTGATACAATATCCACATCACCATCAATATCACTGACATCTAATTCCATAACAGAATTCGTATTATATCCTGATGCAGCAAAATCCGTATGACGTTTCAATTTCTTTCGATCGTACCCAGCTGTCTCAAAATACTCCTGTAAGCAAGTCAAGATTTGAATACTTCCAACGATATCTGCCATTCACAGAGCAAGATACCACTCTACCTTAAATACATATGCACCAATGAACCGATGCTCTTCGTATGTTTACGATTGTCTGGGTGAATGAATTTTCTCTTCTCTATCAGTGTCTTGTTTCTGAACATCTCCAATGTCAATTCGTACTGTGGACAACTTGCTACTTGATGAGTTGTCCGATTTTTTTCTGCCTTCTTATCCTGGTTTCTGCAGCAACAACTACATAATAATACCACCAATCCAAGTATAGCCCACCCCAGCAAAAAAAGAAGCCCTGCTACTTCAATACCAGCCAGCATGTAGAGGATAAAAGGCGATATTACAATACCAAATACTAAACAAAATACAGAATAAAGCAGGTGCCCATTCCTGCACATACCAATCACCGACCCTGCTGTGAAACAGAATCCCACAACAGTAAATACGTAAACAAATGTTACCAGCGTCTGACAATCCCCACCGTCCCACAGTGGCATGTGCAGGCCTGAATAGATCCAAAAATCACCGCACATCATATCTTGAAACACAGGCCAGCGTCTATTTTATACAAAGACGACCCAAACACATTAATCCATCACCCTGGCAATCGAGACGTCTCCCTGCGCGGAGCGCGCGCTGCGGAACAACGAGCAGAGTTTGGTATAAATCCATGCATAATACACAGACACGTCCGCTTCATCGAAGCAGTAGTCGTTCAGTGATTGCATTTTTGCTTCGATCGATGCCATACTATGGTTTAGTGCCATTTGATGCCAGACCATACTATGGTTTGATGTCCATGCTTTCTTTCGAAACCTTTTCAATTTTCACTTGTTTTAAACTGTTATTCGATTTTACATCTCCCTTGCCATCCTCATCCGCCAGACTCCCTCCACAGCAACAAATATTTACCAAAACGATCACAACACCAATCAGGTAAACCAGCGCAGCTATTATCGAAATGTACAGTGCAAAAGGGAATAACAGCACGCCAAATACCAGAGCGAGCACACCAGCTGGTAAAGATCTAGCCCCAGCAGCTCCGCACAACAATAGCAATGTAAAAATTAATCCAAAAATATAAAACACCCAAACCACAATCTCCATCATAAAACAATTACCGCCGTCCCAAATCGGTATGTGCAGGCTTGAATACATCAAAAAACTGCCGCACAGCTGCATATCCTGAAGCACCGGCAAACGCTCGCTTTATATAATTCAACAGTGAACCCTACACCTCTGCTGGCAACGAGGATCTAAATTTTGGCCATACACCTCCACAGAATCCCAGCCGACACATCCATTCGCTCCCATTTTTCTTCCAGTTGCGCCCCTTGCTCATTGACGCCCGCTATACGACACCTTTCTCGATCCGACAGATCAAAGCGCAGCGTCCGCCCGGGATCCACACGAAAAAGTGCGTGGGTAGCTGACTGTTCGACGTATTGCACGCCCTTTCGCGCCGTCGCCGTCAGCAGGTCGTTATACAAACGCCACCCGAACGCGAAGTTGGAAACTGCATCATACATCTCCTCATACGAAGAGAATACCTGTCCCCCCGTAGAAAAATCCCTGCATCTGACGGTGTAATATACTTGCACCGCCAAATCACAAGCATCCGTTACGTCCAGATCTACGACGTCGTGCACACGGATGGTAGCCTGTTTTGCACTCGCAGATGAAATTCGTACCCTAGATTCATCGAGGAAATTGTCTCTCTCTATCAAGGTTTCCATCTTACGTTTAACGATCCCAAAGAACTCTCTATTGCATCGAATTACAGTGTCCCAAGCAAGGCCAACGAATATGTTGATACTGACACGATCATTCTTATAATCAATTGCAACTCCATCAGGCAAGATCGTCCCAGTCCCACGCACAGAGCTTTCATCCGACATCGAGTATACCAAATCTGAACTACTGAAAACTGCCTTTTTGTAGTACACCCTGACCTTCACTTCACATACCCTCATACTAATTGATTTTCCTGGCACGTGATCAAAGCTTTGACTGTACCTGTCAAACGCCGACCCGAGCCTTTTAGCCACTTGATCCAAAAGATCCGACTCCAGTCCTGATCCCAAACATACCCTATCCACCAGTCCCTCCACACGTCTCAGATGCTCTACCAGCATGCTGCACCTGCCCGAAGCGATGCTTTATACGAACCATCGCGCAAAACAAGCATACTATGGGTTGGTGTCATTTGCTCAACACCATCACGCAAAACAAGCACGTCAAGTTTATTCACTCGACACAGCCATTTCACTCGCTGTCGCTCTCCTCGGTCGATGCATCTCCGTCAGACACGCCCACCATGGGCCCCGACGCACCGATCGCAAGATCCACCCTGTAGCTGATCCCAGCGAGCTGCGCCCATGTCGCGCGGCGCTTTGAGGCGTCGATGTCGTTCGCAGGGAGCGTTTTGGGCTTTTCAGCCTGACTCTTCTTCTTCTCCTTGATCGCCTGATGCATCTGCTGCCCGATATGGACCAGCAGAGACCGAAGCGCGATAGCCCATTTGTGCTCAGCATCCTCTTTGCTCTCCACCTTAGTGCGCTCCACCTCGGCCTTCGCGTCCTCCGCACGCTTCACTCTGCTCGCGTCGAGAACCGCCCTCAGCTTGTGCTCATCGATCAGACCCATCAGCGAGTCGTGCAGGGGGCTCACAAAGTCGTAGAGGGACATATGGATCGGCAGACATCGCGTCTGCGGCTTTTATACAGAGTCGCGACGCAGGCGTACTTTTTCTCGCAGCGATTGCAGTCAGACTCCGAAATTTAATCCAAATCACATTTTTTTTTCTATATAAGCATCCCACCCGCGCGATACCAACCTCCACATGAACGTTCACGAGACATTCGACGCCATCGTCACGATCGCCAATAGCTATCACTCCATAGGGCAGGAGCACGAATGGATAGATTATCCTATGAAGAGGCATCACGACATCAAGCGCACCATCACCCTCCGCAAAGAGGATGAAAACCGCATCGTGTACAAGGAGGAAACCGAAATCACGCCCCATTACTACGGAACGACAGTCAGCACCAAGATCGTCGTCCTTGCCTTCGATGGAGCCGTCCGCGTGACAACCGATGCCGGAACGCCCACCGACTACGAGCAGATCGACAACAACAACCTCAAAGAGATCTTCGAACACACCGCGCTGTTCACGAGTAAACTGGATCTCGACCGTAAATCGGCTGGCGTGTTCTTTTGCGAGGGAGAGCGAAACAACCATAACGATCTGCAGGCGGTGCGCAATGCTTCGGGCAAGACGTCAAAGGTATCGTTCAAGAGGGCTCGCAAGGAACGCCGTGCTCGCGTTGCGCCGAAGAAAGTCGACAATGTCTTCAACTGCGACGAAATGACGCGCGCGCTCGAAGCGGCGGATGCCCGCCCTCTCGCGTTTGACTGCTCGCAGCTGCGCGATGCTTTGGAGGAGCAGTAAACTGTCGTAGTTGACATGGTCGGTGTTCTCGCAAACACGATCGAATGGTTACAGCTATGGCTCTAGGTGTGTGTGTGTGTGTGTGTGTGTGTGTGGCATGGGTGTTTTTGATGAAAGTTCGCACGTAGTTGGTATAAAAATGAATGTCCTGGGTTGTTTTCGACTGCAACGAAATGAGTCGTGCATCTGATGTGCTTGTACTCAACGTAGGCGACCGGACGGTTTTCAACAGCGAGGTGCATGGTAAGCACTTTGGGATTGTTGAAAGCGCGACTCAATATCATGATGGATATTGCTATACAGTCCGTCACGACTGTGGATCGCGTGGCATCTTCTTTTGTGAGGGGAAGAGGCGCAATAACAATCAAGGTTTGGAGGCCTGCCGGTGCTGTGTTTCCAAATGATATCTGAGGCCATTGTGAGCTTGTCAAGCGCGAGCTGGGTATATATGAATATGATTTTGCGTGGTGGGCAACTTGCTCACTAATTTTGACTGTTGGCAAATAAAATTTGAAAAATCGGTGCATATCCGAGTCATGGCAGCCCATCACCGCCGCAGCTGATTTATTACTACGATCACTCAGCTACTAAAGCAGCGCGATTTTTTAATCTTTCTCATTGGAAATCTCAACTCAAAGTCAAACCCCACCGCACCGGTCAGCAATCTCCTGCACACACGCGGCCTCGAGTGCCCCCGCGCCGATGGATTTCGCCATACGCAAGAGCTCCGGCGCACCCAAGGACAAGTCGTACTTCATCCGGTCCGCAAGCGTCGTCTCGCACCAGGACTTGAGCGGTTCCAGACCAATCGAGTTCGTGGCCAAAAGCAGCTCGGCAACCCGCGTGGTCGAAAGACCAACAGGCGTGAGCAGAGCGTACATATACTCCAGGGCGAGCATAAAGACCCCAGAGTCGATATCCCGCAAAATGACACGCCTCCGCCGTCCATGGTCGCCGAGAAGGTCTGTGGACAAGTACTCTTCTACAAACGAAGGGCCCGTGATGATGTCGTCTGCCGCAGTCAAATCAGCAAAAAATGGCCCCCAGCAACAAAAGAATCTACTACGAACCGTCTCGGAGCATGAAGCTGATGTCGCCCTTGTGACCGCACGTCTTCCCGTGCAGCATAGCGAGGTTCCGCCTCTCCAACTCCGTCAGCTGCCTCGGCCTGACATGATCGAACATGAGCTGCTGCATCGGCCGCTCCACGCCCCGGACGACGCGAGCCCACTCGATGGGACTGAACAGCCGGATGAGGACCGCAAACGTTTGGGCAGGAAAGATCCCATCGCCACACACGGCCGAGTCGATCGAATTCACAACGGGCGAGGCGATACGGACAGGGCCGCCGACGAAGCAGCTCGCGAGCATCGCATTGCCATCGGAGACGAGCTGGAAGGAGTACACAGTGCCCTGCGGCACCACCCTCGTGCCAAGCGAAACGGCCTCGTCCAGCTTCACGCAGGGCCCTTCGATAGATTCCCGTGCGCTGACAGGGATTCCTTGCACCGTAAAGGTGACATGAAAAAGGTTCTGATGCCAGGTGGCGACGGCAGGATCGTAGGTGACATGGTAGGTGTTCTCCATCGCAAACACGATCGAATGGTTGCAGCTGTGGCTCTAGACCATAGTATGGTTTGATGTGATTAGTGTATGGTTTGGTTTGATTTGGCGTATGGTTTGATGCGATTTGATACTAGACCATAGTATGGTTTGATGTGATATGGTATGGAACTCCAACAGACTCTATCAAAATTTGTATTGACATAAATTCGCATCAGACTAGCACTCCACAACACAAGGATCGTACTTCGGATGCGCCCAGAACACACCGTCCTCCACCAGCCGGTTCCGCGGAAGGCCGTGCACGTGCCATGGGCGGGACAGCTCCAGATCAAACAGCACGACCTTTCGCCCGCTGCGATGGTCCGTGCACTCGAGCCGGCCGACAGTGAAGGCCGTTCCGCGGGCAATGTCGCTCAAGATGCTGGTGTAAGGGCGCTTGATGCCAGAACTGCGGATCTCCACAACCCGCTCAGCGCGAAGATCGACGCGAATTTCTTCGTAGGTGCCCTTGAAGCAGCGGAAGCCGTTTTCGGACTCGATGACCGTGTATCCTCGGCCAAGGCCAGGCATCTCATTGCATAGTGACTGCACAAAAGCGCGCGCTGCGGTTTCCGTCATGATGCGTTGGTTGAAAAACAACGAGCATGGCGTCTTATATATCAATGGAGTATATTCACTGCATAATTCCGAGTCACAGCCGTATGGCCGGCGGAGGAGACTACAGTTGCTCCACGGCCCGTCAAAACTGTGTGTCCGTGTGTTGTGTGTGTAGTGTGTGTACTCACCATTAAAATTACCATACTGATTCATTCACACCGTATTTCGAATACGAGCCACAGAATCTCAGTCATCGACATTCAACACGGCACGCACTGCAACCGAGACACATCCTCCAACGCCCCAAACAGACGACGCAGCTTTCGAAGCTCGGGGTCGTCCACCAACTTGGCGCCGCGCAGTTTTCCGCCGTAGTCCTTCCCCGTCCAATTGCCGTCGAACTCCACAAAGTGCGCGTCGATCAGCGAGCAGTCGGCGTCCGAATCGATGGTGACGAAGGTCATCTCGTGCTGGGCGAGAAGGCTATCGAACCATGGCTTGAAGGCACACGGACCGCTCCACGGACGAAAGAAGGCAATGTCATTAGCGAAACGCTCCTCCTCAAGGCAGTCCTGGCAGTAGCATCGCGGACCAATATTTTCCACTGAGTTGGCCCAACGGAGTCTCTTGTCCAGCTTCTTCAACGAATGATCTCTCCAGAACGACTCAAGCCTCAACCGCTCGTTCTCCTGCCGCAGCTCGATCACACGCTGGTCCATCAACACCTTGGACACCACTGCGAGCTTGTCCAGACCGGACATGTGTCGTTTGCAAAGACGAAAAAAAATATATAAAAAAATTAACGGAAAAAGCAACCGCACGAGCAGCCGGTGCATATCCGAGTCATGGCAGCCCATCCATTTATTACTACAATTACTCAGCTGCTAAAGCCACAAAAAGCAGTTCAGTCCAACGACATCTGCCCCAGCCGCTCCTGCACCCGCTCACACGCTGCCACCGTGTCGCAAGCTGCAAACACATCCCGGCGCAGCGACTCGTAGTCCGCGATGGACACGACGGGCTTCTCGCCCAGCCCAAAGAAGAGACGCGCCTGCCGCGTGCCGTGCAGCGAGGCGTCCGTCCGGTGCCTCTCACTAGCGCGTGGAAAGCACACCGAGACCCTGTCCCCGTGAATGCTGATGTGCACATCCCCAGTGGCGCCGTCCGCGACCTGCAGCAGCAGCGCATTGATCTTGGCAGGGTCTGTGCTATCGATGCTGTGAACAAGGGAGGTGTTCGGGTCGGCCGTTGGAGTTGAGTAGTAGATCGAGAACTCGAATTCCATTTGCGGGTCAGTTGAAAACGACGCTGGCTTAAATACTGTTCGTCTTTCCATGCGGATGGCAATTAGTGCTTTACTGCTTTAGCTGCTGCTGGTCGATGTGATGATGCCGCTGGTTTAGGCGCTGGCTTAACTGCTTTAGCTGCCGCTGGTTTAGGCGCTGGCTTAGCTGATGCTGCTGCAGAAGGTTTAGGCGCTGGCTTAGCTGATGCTGCTGCAGAAGGTTTAGGCGCTGGCGCTGGCTTAGCTGATGCTGCTGCCGAAGGTTTGGGCGCCGCTGGTGCCTGTTTAGCCACCACTGCTTTCGCCGCTGCTGCTACAGAAGGAGGTTTGGGCGCCGTTGCTGCAGGAGGAGGTTTGGGCGCCGTTGCTGCAGGAGGAGGTTTGGGCGCCGTTGCTGCAGGAGGAGGTTTGGGCACCGCTGGTGCCTGTTTAGCCGCTGCCGCCGCTGCTATCTTATTTGCAGCCGCATCAGTTCCTGCCGTCCGCTGCGACGGACCGGGCACTGTCGTACCCTGACCGGGTGGGAATCGAAAATCTGATGGCCCTATACGCGTAGCTGCAGGATCTTGCGAGAATCCAGGAGGTTGTGTGAATCCAGACGGTTGTGCAATTGCCTGATAAACTGGCACAACGGACGGCACACTATAAGAAGTCCTTGTAGTAGAAATCACCTGAACGCCTCCAGGCACGGTTGAAGAAGTTACCTGCACACCTCCAGTTGAAGAAGCCACCTGCTGCACACCTCCAGTTGAAGAAGCCACACCAGACGCACCCTGCACTCGTTGATACAGGCTCCAAATAGCATTCGTCAAATGGAAGAACTCCGGAGGCAAGTTGAACGCGGCAATGTCATCCGTCCCATGAACGGAAACATAAATCCGCCTTGCCTTTTCCTGCAGCTCCCGAAGATGGCCCTCGAATTTCGAAATGCCCATGCTGCCCATCACATCAATCTGCGCATCCGTGAACGCAATACACGCATCCCGCGTGAAAGGCGGCTGAAATTCAGGCGGGATGCTGTCGAAAATATGGTGAAATAGATTCGTCGAAAGCGTCTTCAAATTGCCAACAATTTGCCTAGAATTTGCCTTCGCCCACACTGAAGCAGCAGTAGAACCGCTGACAGTCTGCAAAAACGGTATAGTCATTTCAGCCACGTGATAAATCAGCCAACACAGACACGCCTGCGCGTTCGGATCGCCATCCTGCAACCCAAGCCTATTGCCAGGGTCCAATTCTTGCCACACACCGTCGGCCAACGCTGTCAGACCCTCCACGCGCCTCACCAATGCTCTCCAGTCGTCGCGCATCATCCTATGCACTGCGTACTTCGTTTTATACTTGCGTAAGTCTAGCCGCCGTTACTAACATGTGGTCTTTTCGCTTAAATAATAACGGGTTCGAATCAGTGATCGCTGTATTTAAGTCATTGTGGCCACGGCAATGTCCTAGAAAATATGCTGACCAGGCGTGACTTGAAAGACAAAGAACTGGTGCAGCAAGCAGAGCTCAACAGACTGCAAATGCTGCAAACGGTTTTGAATTCCACTCACAGGAAAAAGAGCAAGGCGGCGATAAAAATGCTACCGCCCAACATGCTGGAAATGATTTTGAAAGAATCAGGACTCCTCTCTCCCGCGCCTCCACTTTATCGCTGCAGCCCTGGAAGGCTTCCTTTCGCGCACGCCATCATCAGCAGCAGCAAACGGCTCTCCCCGTTCATCTTTCGCGTCTACCGCGACGGGCGTCCGAAATTTCAACACCAAGTGCCGGTGCGCGGAGAAATCGATTTCTTCTTCGACGCTGAACCAGATGCTGTCCAACGCATGTTTTCTGTAGAGTACAAGCCTCTACACACTATCCATGTGTACTATGGATCTCGCCCAGGCGCGAAAGATCCACCCATATCGAGAGTCGGAGGCTGCGGCGCAACGGACGGCACGTTTCACAGCAGGAGAAGCTGCGACGGCGGCATCATCGAGTGGGAGCTCGAGCGCCAATCGAACAGAGAGCACGAAAATTCGATTAAACTAAATTGAGTATATAACAAAAACAAGACTAATATGTGCCACAAATGTTCGCCACCAGCCTTCGCTTCGATCCGTCCGTCGCATACGGCACCTTGCTTCCGCATGTGGACAGAATGGACTGGACGTACAGGAGAGTGAGGAGAAGCCAGGTTTGCAACCAGCTTGCCCTCCTTGAGCGAACGATGCACTTTGATTTTCACAGGTTGCAGTCACTGCCTGTTTCAGACGGCGTAATATTTTCGTTCACACGCAAGGAAATCGACGCTAGCGTCCGGGTTGAAATTGGTCTCGATGAGACGTTCGTGACATACATAGTTCCCGACCTCGTGCTTGCCACAAAGACATTTTGCACTAGACAATGCAGCCTTGACACGTTGCTTTCGTTGACCCCGGATGACATTCGTGCCAAAAATTCACACGACATCGCCCTGCAAAAGCACAGGTCTCTGTGCCTGGCAGCGATCGCCATGGCCGCGCATCCCAGGCTAGGAGCTCGCAGCCCGTTGGCGATAATGGATGCTGAGCTGCTGCAGGAGATCCTGAGGCTGTCTGCATGCTGATGAAGCTGCTGGCAGCGAGTC
>Ga0214172_1000261_pt1 | contig 26990 bp, 12 predicted proteins | sample TroBogEpilimnion_29_FD_153010 | JGI IMG/M metagenome (GOLD analysis project Ga0214172, IMG submission 153010) | Freshwater microbial communities from Trout Bog Lake, WI - 12JUL2007 epilimnion | ecosystem: Environmental > Aquatic > Freshwater > Lake > Epilimnion/Euphotic zone | place: Trout Bog...
AAGCCGTGCCAATCCCGCAACCAACGCAATTGTTTTCCTGCAGGGCGGCAGTCAAGCCCCGCGCATCTTGGTCACTCGCACCGACGGCGTAAATGGCGATCCGGCCTTCAACCCGCTGTACCCTTTCAAGATGCGCGGGAGCGTGGACACGTTTGGCAACGTCCTCGTCGGCAACAATATCTCCAGCCGCACCTACGCCATTGACGTGCCGGTGGTGACCAATGCCAATTTCGACATCCTCGTGCGCAATGACGCGTCCTCGGTCAATACACTGCTGAAAATGGACGGCGGTATTGATTTGAACAGTCAGATGGGTTACGGGCCGACCAACGGGGGGGCCGGCCCGACTGGCCCTGATCTGCGCGACAACAAGCCGGGTTACGCTACCGACACGTATTTGGGTTACGAGCAGACGGCGTTTCAATTTCGGAATGGCCCGGAAAAATTTGCGGCGCGCGTCATCTTCAGCAACAACCTGGTTTCGCTTGGCGCGGAAACGTATTATTACACCGTAGGTGGCGCGAGTAGCGTTGTGTCAGGCGCGGGCTATCTGCAAGCGGTCACCAACCAGACGGCGAATTGGCTGTATCACGATCCCTCGGCGACCAATACCGCAACCGCGACGAACAACTCCGTCACTCAGCGGATGCCAGTGAGTCCGGCGGGCGGCCAGGCGGCGGACATTTACGTCAAGATTGGTTATCAAAACCAGATCAACACTTGCTACATCTATTACACCACCGACGGGACGAATCCGGAAGGGGCTTTCGGCATGGGCAAAGGTACCACGCAGGTGGTGCCGGCATTTTGGGTGAATCATGATAGCGCCCAATCAAATATTGACTGGTGGAAGGGTACGATTCCAGCACAGGTCAACGGAACGGCGGTGCGTTACAAGGTGGCCGCATTCAACGGCGGCAGCTACGGTTTTGCCGTCGGCAACGCCGCGGGCTGGCCGAGTATTTCACCAATTTCCGACGCGGAACCGTCCGGCTCCAAACTTTACGGCCTGACGCAGGCGGCCATCACCAATTTCAATCCCACCACCGCCGTTGTTTGGCTGGCCAATGACTTGAATACCAACAGCACCACCATCGGGTTGCAATCCGGTTTCCACATCGTCCGGGCTCGTACGTTCCTGCCGCGCACCAACCAGTCGAGCGTTTACAATACGTTTTTACAGACGTTTTATTATGATGGCGCGTTGCCGACGGGAGTCATTCCCTTTCCAACGAATAGCACCACGATCACCCAGCGGACCTACACGGTGGTCATCCGTGCCGATAGCACGGTGACGGCGGTGGATTACAACATCCTGGATAGCGACACGAACAACGACGACCTCGTCACCGGCAAAACCACCGGCAACGGCACCAATATCAGTGGGGGGCTGGTCTACGCCACGGCGGGGGCGGTGACGCCGGATGCCGCGCTCACTGCGCAGTACCCCAACTACCCGCAGGAATTCCGGTTTATCTACACCAACGTCCCCAGCAGCGGCACGGCCACTATTTCCGTGCGACTCAAAGAATTTGCCACGACTGTTTTCACGAATCGCATCACGACGCTCACCGCCTTGATCAACACGCTCGCCCCGCCGAAAGTGGTTCAAATCGCGAGTCCCGCCACCAACGGCACCGTGTTGGATTACAGTTCGAACATGACGTATCTCGTACAAGCCTGTTTTGACCAGTCGCTGTCCCCGCAGAAAACCAATTTCAACGTCCTCGTCAACGGCACGCTCCAGCCGCAGTCCTCCTACCTCTTTCAAGCCGTGCAATCTGGCAGTGCCAGCTATTGCCCCGGCTATCGCATGCTCCAGTTCAACTGGAGCAATCTGCCGCTCGGCACCAATCTGGTTCAAGTTATTTACACGAACTTTGCCGTGCCCATCAGCGACACGCGGACCTTCATTGTCACGGCGGCGCCGCGCATCTCTGGCCTCGCCAACAATAACCAGCTCGTCGTCTGGGACAGTACGGCGGGTGTCAATTATCAGGTGCTCGCCACGACGAACCTCACGCTGCCGTTCGCGGCCATAAGCGGCGTCATTCCCGGCTCCGGCTCGTCAACGTATTTTTACGACCAGAATCCGTCGTCGCAAAAATTCTACGAAATACAAATGGTGCCGTGACGCGTCGGCAATCTCTGTTAAATACCGCCATGAATAATAATAACACCCAGCGTTGGTCGTTCGGCCTGTTGCTGGTCGCGGCGGCGTGTCTCGTCGGTTTCCGTGCCGCCGCGGGTCTGGCTACCGTCTGGCATATTCCTGACAACAATACGGATCTCGGATTCAACATGCGTAATCCCGAGTTTGAGATTGGATCTAACACCACGGTAACGGTTTATTCCGGTCTGTGGAAATTAAATGGCAGCACTCAGATTGCGAACCAGACCGGCGGTACGCTTTTCTACAAAAGTGCCACCCAGGCCAATTGGAGCACCACCAGCTTGGGTTTTTATACGAACCTCACGTTGAATGGGAATGGCAATCAATACTGGGCGGCATCGTTCAATACTTCCACCTTCGGTGAAAACGACGCGATCCAGTATTATTTTCTGCTGACGTTTGACGGCTCCAACGGCGTGACCAACACGTGTGTTTACGGGGGTGACAACGGGTCAGCCACCACCGGGTCCACCAACATTGCCGCGGCCAGTCCGTTTTCCATCCGCAACCGCGCCGCGTGGATCTGGCATAATAACAACCGCGTGATTTCCGCCGGTGTGGATTTGAACCATTTTAATGCCGTGTTCTGGACGAAAATTGGCTACGTCGGCAAAACAGATCTGTTGTCCAACAGTTGGATTGACCATGCCATGATTTATTTTACGACCAATGGCGCGGTTCCTGCCGGCGCGCTGGGGGTGCCCGGGCCCAGCACCGCTGTCGCTCCCTTGAAACTGGATCATACCGAATACGATGCCAGCCTTGCCGGCGACGGCATGTGGTGGGCCGGTGCTGTCACCAATCTGCCGCTCTATACCGGCATCAATTATAAAATCGGGGTCTGGAACAGCGCCAATAACGAGGAGAAATTTGGCGATTATCAGGCTGGCACGCCTGGTACGGTTTTTACCTTTACCAACGGCGTGGTGGGTTCGCCCTACCTGACCGTCAATGGCGTCAGTGCCGATTATACCACGACGCATGTTTTTGTGAACGAGGTGAACAGCGACGCCATTCCGCTCACCATTTTGTTTTCACCCAACCAGCTGAACCTGACTGCCGTGGAAATATTCTCCAACGTGAACCGACGCGACCGCGCGACGCAGCTGTATACGAATAGTGTCTACCCTGCTGGCATGGAATCCGGGATTGTGCCGCCGGACGGGAACGCGATCGTCGCCGGGGACGACAGCAACTACTACAAGGCCTATGCGATGACCTCCACCGGCGCCGGCCAGTATGCCCTCACGCTGAACGCCACCAAGACCGGCGCGTATCGGCTCACTGCGCGCTATCAGGTTTCCGGCAACACCAACTGGTTCTGGTATTCGGGCGGCAGCACTGGCCGTCGCGACCACGCCATCGTCGTCTCGCCCACCAAGTCGCGCGACATCGTCATGTATGAGTTGAACGCCATGAATATTGACGCGCAGGGCACCAATCAAAATGATCGGAGCACGTTCACCGATTTGTATGGCGGCCCTGGCGCGCGGCCCCACGATACGGTGACCAACCGCTTCAACCTGGACTATGCTAAAAATCTCGGCGTGAATTGGTTGTGGTTCCAGCCTATTCACCCGATTGGCATTGATGGGCGGGGAACCGATCCTGGTACGTTGCTGCCGTACTCGGTCGGTAGTCCGTATTCGATCAAAAACTTTTTCCAGATCAACCCGTTGTTGAGTAAGTCCAACACGCGCGACGCGGCGCTGCAGGAATTCACCAACTTCGTTGCCGCCGCCGATGCTAACGGGGTGAATGTGATGCTGGACGAACCGTTCAACCACACGGCGTGGGACGCCGAACTGGACGCCAGCGGCGTTTATTATTTTGCGACTAACGCGGCGGCGACAAATGAAATCAGGAATTCCGAGGCCCGATTTTTTTCCGCTACCGGCGATTATTGCAGCCGCGCCAGCAGCGCCAGTAATATTGCGGCGGCGCCGGACCGTGGCGATTTCGGCAAGTGGCCGGATGTGCATGACATTTTCTTTGGCCGTTATTCCGCCCTCGTCTGCCAGAACCCCGCCGACAATAACAATTACCTGAACGAAGGTGACACGTTCGATTATTCCACCGGCACTGGCAGTTTTGACGGTATCACCCAGAACGTCTGGAAATATTTTGCTGACTGCCTGCTTTACTGGCTGGACAAAACCGGCTGTCCCAGCGGCACGCCCGCGGATCAGACCTTCCATGGCATTGACGGCTTGCGCGCCGACTTCGGCCAGGGCCTCCCGCCGCAATGCTGGGAATACATTGTCAATAAAGTCCGCAGCCGCAAATGGGATTTCGTGTTCATGAGCGAGTCGCTGGATGGCGGCGCGGTGACCTATCGCTCCAACCGGCATTTCGATGTTTTGAACGAGAACATCGTTTTCCCGTTGCAAGCGGCGGCTACCGCCACCGATTACCGGAACATTTTTGAAGCGCGGCGCGCGGCTTACGGCCAAAGCCTGGTGCTGCTCAATAATACCTCGCACGACGAACAGACGTACGCCGACCCGTATCAGGCGCTCATCCGCTATATGGCGTGCAGTTCCGTAGACGGTGCGCCAATGATTTTCTTCGGCGAGGAGCTGGGCGTCTCGACGACGTTTGGTTTTAACCAATACGAACTCAACTTCGGAAAAGAAATTCCGCACTTCAAGAAATTCAACTCGATGCAGCCGGTTTGCACTCCGGCGAATCGCACCTACGCGCTCGATCAGCTCTGGCCGGTTTATGCGGGCATCAACCAGGCCCGTAATTTCAGCAAGGCCCTGCGCAATTCCAACCGCTACTTTCTCGACCAGACCGGTGGCGCGGGTTCGCAGCCCGCCATTTTCTCCGTCGCAAAATATGAGCTGGCCAACGGGGCGCCAAATTTCAACGACGTGGTATTTGCTTTCAGTACGCTTAACCGCGATGCCGCGCAGTCGGGAAACTTCAACGTCAACATCACGCAGAATGGCACCAATCTATTCGGCATCAAGCCGGGCCGGATTTATAATGTGAAAAATATTTCCGCTTATACGGCCCTGGACCCGAACCGGCGCAACTACTGGCTCTGGCCTGGCGGCGGCACTGCCGGTAGCAATGTGCTGGCCAACGGCATCTATGTCGGCCTCAATCCGGTGCCCACCAGCAACGCCGCATGGGCGACGAATCCTTTCGAGGCTCAGTATTTAAAATTATATGACGTCACGCCGCCGCCCGCGCCGTCCGCACCCGGCATCGGTTCAACCAATAATTATGTCTTCGGCAATACCGTCACGTTCACTTGGGCGGCGGTTTCTGACTCCGAGGGCGGGGTGACCGGCTACCATGTGTTGGTCGGCACCACGCCCGGCGGGTCCGATGTGACCAACGTGGTCGTTAACGGCACGTCTTTGACGGTGGCTGGCGGTTTTGGCGCGCATCTTTACGCCACGGTGACAGCCGTGAACAACGCGAATATTGAAAGTTCCACTAGCACGAGTTCCGGCATCGCGTTGCTCAATCCCGCGTGGGTGCCGGTGGCGACCATGCCTGCCAGAAACCTGCTTGGCTGGTCCAGTGTCTCCGGCCAGACCTATCAGGTGTGGTCCACCACCAACTTGTCGCTGCCGTTCGCTCCTTTTAGCGGCGTGTTAACGTCCACCGCCACTTCCTTTGCGTTTACCAACTCGCCGACGAATGCCGCGCGATATTTTAAGATCCAGTTGCTGCCTTGAAGTCGGGGATCGCACAAACATGCGGTTGCAAAAAATCCCAAGTGACGTACAATTTCGAGAATCCAATAATTGTGGCCATAATGTGGCCGCTTAAAATGCCAACAACATGAAACTGAATTCAATACCCACATTAACCGCCGCTTGTCTGCTGTTATCCGCCACGGCGGGGTTTTCTAGTAGCGGGATTTTTGGCACCGGCCTCGCCATCAGTTCTGACATTAACGGGGTTTCCGCTTTTAATCTCTACGAAACGACCGCCCTCGGTGACACCCGGCTGACGCCGAGCAATCCCGGCTCAGGTGGGGTTTCCCTTGGCGTTCCCACTTTAATTACCACTTCCTACCCTTGGACAGTAGGCACGCCGACGAGCTTTGGCACTTTTAAGCTAGGGGTGGACACGCTAACGTTGAACGGCGGTGAAGAATTAACCTACAAAAACGGCGGGTCGGATGTTTCAGGTGCCCAGGTGTTCTACACGATTGACGGTGGTTCCTTCAGCCAAATTAATATGGCGTTCAATCAGGATAATGTAAATGGTGCCGGCGGCGATCAGCGCTGGTATACGGATGGGGCTAATGTGAATCTCCTCAATGGCCTTTCAGTCGGCACCCACACACTGACTTTTTATTACCGGGATAACAACACCGACACCACGCATGATTACATTAGTAATCTAGGGGCGAATTACACCGCCAGCTTTACGGTAGCCCCCGTGCCGGAACCGACAACGGGTTTGATCGTGGCTTCCGGCTTGGGCCTGATCGGGCTCTTGCGCCGCCGCCGCTGATCGTCTCCAAATTTCCAAGCCCCGGATCTTTCCGGGGCTTTTTTGTTGTGCAATCCAGGGTTGGCCCCGGTCTTGCAAGTGTAATGAGTTATCCATCAACGGCTAACATGGTTATTGCTGGTCGGAATACGGAAGCTCAAGTCCTCAATAATCCGACGAATGCTCGATTGTCACATTTTTTCCTGGAGGCCTATCGTACCGCACAAAAATGCGATACTCAAACGGTCGGTCGTGTGATAAATTACAACCATTCACCCGTTTGACCAAACACAACCCATGCCGACGCCCCTTAGCGTTTTTAACCCGCACTGCTGTCTGTGCAACGGTCGTGATGGCGAATGCCAATTCCAAACAGCCCATTAATTCAGAAACCCTACCCATGAAAACACCTCAAACAAATTCGGATCCGCGCGGCCTTGTGGCTGCCGTCTTGGTGCTCTGTGGCTTGCTCGTCGGTTTGCCAGCGGTGCAGGCGGCCACAGCAGTGCAATGGAACGGGCAGAATTGCACTGGAAATTTTTCCTACAACAACAACTGGAATTGGGGCGGGAGTCAGCCGTCGTCAGGCTTCGGGTATGAACTGCATTTCAATACAAAAACGGGTTGTCAAACCTCCATGTATTATGATTGGGGATGGTCCACCTTCGATTTCATTTTATTCGACTCGGGCTTTCCCCAGTCGGATCCGATTAGTGGCAATGGCAACGGCATCCATTTTAACAACAAAATTGAAAACGACAGTTCCTGGGCGCAAACGGTAAATGTCCCCACCTCGGGTTCGCTGAACGGCGCCGGATATATTGAATTGGATCCCGTGAATGCCGACCTGACGTTTCAGCAGCCGGTGTATGACGACAACAGTGTGGGCTATAGGGTGTATGGTGGATCCGCTGGTAACTATGGCGGTGCCCACAAACTCATCCTGCAAACGGATTTGGTCGGTGGGGTTGCCTCCCGGGCCGGTGTGTCTATGATCCTCGAAGACGATGCCAATCACTATGGCATCGTGGATGTCCAAGCGGCCCAATCCTGGGGTGGTAGCAGCTTTATTTACATTAATTGCGGTGAATTGTGGCTGGATACCGGCGGCAGCCTGACCAGTGGCCAGCAGGTTCAAGTGGGCTCCGGTGCTGGCACCATCGCCGCCAAGCTGTGGCTTTCGCCACTGTCAGGTGGACTGAACTTTACCAATGCGATTACGGTTTATAATCCGGGGTCATCGGAACGGACCATCGGCGGCTTGAATACCAGTGGCACCGACACTTTTAAGAGTAGTATTGCTCTCAATGGCCAGGTGAACTTGAGTGCTGCCACCGGCGGCACAGTCAATTTTACCGGACCGATCAGCGGTAGCGGCCAAAGTGTGGTGGTCAACGGATTTCTGCTGCCTTTGACCGGCGTGATTGTGCTTAGCGCCACGAATACATACAGTGGAAATACCTACATTTCCGGCGGCACCTTGCAGTTTAATTCCACGGGTTATGCCAGCAATAGCCCCAATTTTTATTTGGGAGAAACGTCTGGTGGGCAAACGGCCACCCTCACGATGGGCGCCACCGGCGGCGGTCAGACCTTGACCAATGCGATTTGGGTCCGCAGCGGTTCCACCGGGAATAAAACCATCAGCAGTCTGGCCACCAGCGGCAGCGATACCCTTTCGGGCCCCATCAGTCTCACCAACAACCTGACGGTCAGTGCGGCGGGTGGCGGCATTCTTAATCTGAGCGGCGTAATTAGCGGTAGTTCTTATGGTCTGACCAACGTCGGCGGCGGCATCCTGACGCTCTCCGGTGCCAATACTTATTCTGGCGCCACCACCTTGACCACGGGGACTCTTGCCCTCGGGGCAAATAGCGTTCTGCCCAGTGCCACCACCGTGAATCTCGCCGGCGGCACCCTGGCCATGGGGACCTACAATAATACCGTAAACGCAGTCCAAATTTCCGGAGTGACCAAAGCCAAAGGCACTTGGGGGGCTTCTGGCAGCAGTGCCAATCATATCAGCGCTTCCCTGACAGGCACCGGTATTTTGACGGTTTCCACGGGTGGAACTGCTGCCATCGCCACTCCGACCACCAGTTTGACGCCTTCAACCTATGGCACGGCTGCCACGGTTACCGTCGTCGTCACCGGCAGCGGCGGTGATGGCAGTGCGCCAACCGGGACGGTCACGTTTTATGATAGCGGTGTTTCGATTGGCACGGCTTCGTTGGGCAGTCCTTCGGGTCTCACCGCCACGGCGTCATTGGCTCTCTCTTCTACGTTGTCGCCCGGCACGCACAGCATTACCGCCGCGTATGGCGGCAATGCGAGTTATGACGTTAGTGGCACCTCGACCACCTTGTCCCAGGTGGTGAACAAGGCAAGTTCAACAGTCACCCCGACGGTTGGAAGCTACACTTACTCGGGATCGCTCCAAGGGCCGAACAGTTCCTCGGTGACTGGATCGACTGGATCTGTGACCTACAGTTATGTGGGGGTGAGCGGTACGAGTTACTCGGCTAGTTCCACCGCGCCCACGGGGGCCGGTAGCTACACGGTGACGGCGACAGTCGCGGCGGACGCCAACTACAATGCAGCTTCCTCCAGTGCAACGGCATTTTCAATCGCTGTCAAGGCGGCGTCGATCATGGCGGCCGCCAAGACCAAAACCTACGGCGACGTGAACCCGGCCTTGACGGCGGTGACCAACGGCGTGGTGAATGGCGATGTGATCAACTGCACGCTGGCAACGCTGGCGACGACGTATTCGAGTGTAGGCGTGTCGAACATCACGGTGACCCTGGGCAGCAATCCGAATTACAGTGTGACCAAGACCGACAGCACTCTGACGATCGGTGCCAAGGCGGCCACGGTGACAGCGGATGCCAAGACCAAAACCTACGGCGATGTGAACCCGGCCTTGACGGCGGTGACCAACGGCGCGGTGAATGGCGATGTGATCAACTGCACGCTGGCAACGCTGGTGACGACGTATTCGAGTGTGGGCGTGTCGAACATTACGGTGACCCTGGGCAGCAATCCAAATTACAGTGTTCTGACGACTAACAGCGCGCTGACGATCGGCGCCAAGGCCTTGAGCATCGCGGCCACCAACCAGACCAAGTCGTATGGCCAGACCCTCACGTTTAGCGGCAGCGAATTCACGACCGCTGGCCTGACGAATTCAGACACGGTGAGCAGCGTGACGTTAACCAGTTCTGGTGCGGTCAATACGGCGGCTGTGGCTACGTACGGCATCGTGCCCAGCGCGGCTGTGGGCAGTGGCCTGGGCAATTATAATATTTCCTACAACAGTGGCACGCTGACGGTGAATGCGACCCTAACGGCGTTTGACCTGTCCTCCTCGGCGCCGACCAGCGGATTTCACGACAGCCTGTTTTTCGCGGCAACGAATTTGCCGGTGGCTGCGATGAGCAACGTGGTGTTCTCCGCCAACGGCGTGCCGTTCAGTACCAACGGCGTGGCCACCGGTGGCGTGACGAGTCTCTCGCTCAGCAACCTCCCGCGCGGCACGAACCTGATCACGGCCATTTACAGCGGCGATGGTAATTATCTGGGCAGCTCCACCACTTTGAACCAGATCGTCACTAATCATCCGCCGGTGGCCAATGGGAACACCTATTGCCGTAGCCGCCTGGCGAGTTGGGGAATCGCGGTTGGCGATCTGCTCACCAATGCCAGTGACGTCATCGACGGCGACACGCTGACCCTCGCCGGCGTGGGCACGAGCACCAATCTCGTGACGCTGGATACCACCAGTCGCCCGGGCTGGGTAATGTATTATAACGCCAACGCAGTGGCCGACCAGTTCAGTTACACGGTCTCAGACGGTTTTGGTGGGACTAACATCGCCGTCATCACCCTGACCTACGTGAATACCAACGCGATAACCGGGACAAGCTCGATTGCGAGTGTTGCCGGCGCCAACCCGAAAGTGCTCACGGCCCTGGGAATTCCGTATTACACCTATGTGGCGGAACGCTCCACCAACCTCGTCAATTGGGTGGGTATCGCCACGAATGCGGCGGCCACGAATGGGGCGATCATTATCAGTGACTATTTCGGCGATCTGGGCAGCAATGCCCCGGCCTCGGCCTATTACCGGCTGAAGTGGTAATTGATATTGGCGACGGATTGCGGTGCACGGCTCAAAACAGATCGCGTTTACCGTTTACTGGGCGACTTCCTTAATGGGTTGTCGTCATCACCTGTGTCCATCGGCAGTAGAATAGACCAAATATGAAGCTGAGTTTAATGATCGCAGGCTTGGTGTTACTGGCAACTCCGAGGCTATTGCCGGCGCAGGTCATCACGACTAATACCTACAACCTCAGCCTGAACGTGGCGATCCCGGATGGGAGTACGGTTGGCCTCATGGAACAGTTCAGCGCCACTGTTCTCGCCGGCAGCATCACCAATGTGACGGTCCATCTGGACATCACGGGCGGCTTCAACGGAGATTTGTATGCGTATCTGGTCAATCCGCAAGGCCAGTTGTCGGTGCTGCTGAACCGGGTCGGTGTGACCGGCAGCAATCCCTTCGGTTACAGTGATGCGGGGCTCAATATCACCTTGGATGGTTTGGCGGCGAACAATGTCCACACGTATCAAAGCCAGAGTCCCACCCTCAGCGGCGGGCGATTAACCGGGATGTGGGCGGCCGATGGCCGGAACATCGATCCGCAATCGGCCGGCAGCCTCTTCAACTCGGCTTCCACCGGTGCCAATTTGAGCATTTACCAGAACACCGTGCCCAATGGCGTCTGGACTTTCTTCATCGCGGATTTAAGCGGGGGTGGCGGGAATGTCACCTTGAATAGTGTGGTGCTCTCCATCATGACCGTGCCGGAACCGCAGATCTGGTTGATGCTGACCGGCGGTTTGGCAATGTTGCACTTGCTCCGCCGCCGCTGAATCGATTTATGGTTCTATCGTGAGTTTTCGTTTGGACCTGAGTGCACTCCGTGTCACTTTCCGCCCTGTCACCCGGTGCCACCCGCAACCATCTGCAAGCCTCTGCGTCAGCTGCAAGCCATGCGGGCAGACCCTGAAATTATGGATTGATCCGGAGGTTTGCTCACCGCCCGCTTTCGTGGAGCATTCGCGACAGGTGGGTATTAAATTCTTTCGCCCGCCTGAGCGTTTCCAAATCCAGATGCATCCGGTAGCGCCAGTAAAAATTCGGAATTGCCGGGACATTGATGCGTTCGGAAGCCACGTCGGCATTCCGGCGGTGCCCGTCCATGCCCAGCCAGTCCTGTAACTGAAAAATGCACCACATTGCCGGCGATGCGAGATGCTGGCGCAGCACAGCCTCCACCAATTCCGGCGTGGCCGCGCGCGGCGCTTCGCCTGCCAATCCCAGTTCGTGGTTGTAAAATTTCTGCGTCAGTTCACGGTCCTCCTCCCACCAGCCGCGGATGGTGCTCATGTCATGCGTGGAGGGCGTCACGACGCTCAAGTAAGGCGCGTCCGCCGGACGCGAAAACGCCACTCCCATCGCCTTGGGCATCCGCTGGATTTCCAGACTCAGTAAACCGAGGTCGCGCATCACTTCCGGCACGCACGCCGGGACCAGGCCGAGATCTTCGCCGCAGATTAGCATGTTTGTGACACGCTTGAGCGCCGGAAGTTTCTGCATCGCCTCGCGCATCCAGAAATCATCCTGCCGTCGGAAAAAGTAATCCACATACAAATCCCGCAGCTTGGCCTGCGTATCCGGCGACAGATGTTTAAATGACACCGTCTGTTCCATTGCAAACCGGCAATGGAATTTTCCGTCCACCTCCAGCAAAATCACGTTGCTGATCAAGTCAAACAGCCCCGTTTTTAACTTCTCATTCTGCGGGGTCGCCTTCCGCTTGGTGAAATAATCCGCCACCTGCCGCTGTGTGGCAAAGGCCGGTTTCAGCGCATACGCCTCGCCGCCCGTCGGGGTTAGAAACTTGCGCCTGACCGAATCGCTGTCCTCGCCAAAAAACTCCTGTAGCACCGTCTCGGTGATATACGGCTTCGTCAAGCGGTCGTGGTCGAAGGGGATTTCCCGGGCGGCAAATTCGTGCGGCTCTATGGGAATGGCCGGCACAAAATTGCCGAGGATGCCCTCGACGGCGTGTGCCGGACTGCTCCAGATGCGGAAAAATCCCAGGATGTGGTCAATGCGAAACGTGTCAAAATAATCACCCATCTGCGCGAACCGCTGCTTCCACCACGCAAAGCCGTCGGCCGCCATGCGCGGCCAGTTGTAGGTGGGAAAGCCCCAGTTCTGCCCCTTGGCGGCGAACGGGTCGGGCGGCGCGCCGGCTTGCATTTCCAGATGGAACAATTCGGGCGACTGCCACGCATCCGCGCCGTGCCGATAAACCCCGATGGCAATGTCGCCTTTTACCACCAGGCCGACCGCGTGCGCGTGCGCCGTCGCGTCCTGCAGTTGCACATGGAGGTGAAACTGGACGAAGTAATGGAAGGCGATGTCGTCGTTGTTTTGTGCCAGCGCGCCAATCTGCTCCGCCTTATAGTGCTGGTGTTCCGGCCATTGGCTGAAATCCACCGTGCCAAACCGGTCGCGCAAATGACAGAACGCCGCGTAAGGCACCAGCCAGGGCTGGTTCCGGGTGAAGAATTCCTGGTATTCTTTCGTGCGGAAGGTCGCGGCTTTCTGCGAAGGATAAATCGCCTTCAGAAAGCCCAGCTTGGCCCGCATCACCGCCTCGTAATCGATGGCGTCCAGCGCGTTGAGCCGCTGGCGTTCCGGCTCGAGCTGTTTCAGCAGCGGTTTGTTTTTGGCGTTCGCGACGGCGGCGAGATTTAAATATAGCGGATGCAGTGCGAACGCGGAAATCGCGGCGTAGGGATATGAATCCTTCCAGGTTCCGGTGGCACTGGTGTCGTTGATGGGGAGTAGCTGCAGGAGTTTCAGGCCGGTCTGCCGCCCCCAGTCGGCCAGCGGTTTGAGATCGGCAAATTCACCCACGCCAAAACCTTGTTGGCTGCGCAGGCTGAATACCGGCACCGCCACGCCTGCCCCGTGCCACGTGTCCATCGGCAGCGCCGCAAATCCGTCGTTGATGACCGTGTGCGGGTTGCGAATGTCACCGGCTTTTAAGGTGCGGTTGGCCCCGGCTTCAAAGCGGATAAAAACATTCTTTCGAACATCGAATACACCGTATTTGTAGGCAATCGGAAACGCTTGCCCGCGCAAATCCAGTGGCACCGAGTAATAATCCTCCTCCCGGTTCCGCGCGAGCCGGACCGGAGCTGCGGTTTGCCAATCGCCCAGCCGCGACCCTTCGCCCAGCAGGCATAAGGTCTGTCCCGGGGCGAGCAGGGGGGCCTTGACGCGGAATGTGTGGGTGGGACTCTTCTGGGGGGGCTGTTTGACTTCTGTAAAAGGTTCCGCCAGCAGCACTTTTTTGAACGGCTCGGTGTAAAAAGCGTTGGCAAAAGTCCCGGGAACATTCCAGCTGTCCAGAACCAGCAATTCCGCGCCGCCGTAGTGGGCGGGGATGAGGGCGCGATCCCGGCCCCAGTCCGTGCACTGCGAGCCGTCGGCCTGGCGCAGGAGATAGGAATAATTCAGCGTCGCTGCTGCGGCCTGGGCTGTCAGGGGGACGGTGATTTGCCAGGATTCCGAATCCAAATACTGCATCGGCATCGGGTGGTCGGGCAGGGGATGAGTGCCCGCCAGCCAAAGCGATTGGCCGGGTTGCGTATGGAAACGTAGCCGGAAGGTGACGGTCACGACGCATTAATAGCAGTTACGAGCCGCGGACGCAAACCGCACGAAAATGCGGGTGTCGCAACGTGCGGCAAGCCGTTTGTTTGTGCGGCGGCTTTCCTCCCGCAGCGCCGGTTCCGCGTACTGGGCAGGTGAGGCTGGTTGCGTTTACATCCCGTCGTCCGCTTGCTATGCTTTGGTAATCATGAAGACATTGGTCTGGACCCTGCTGCTCCTCGCCCACGCCACGGCGTTCGGAGCGGATGGCGGTTATCTGTTTGTGACGTTCAAGGGCGAACAATCCCCGCTGACGGAGCAGATTTATTTCGCGGTAAGCCAGGAGGGCCGCCAGTGGCACGCGCTCAACGCCGCCGAGCCTGTCCTGATCAGCCAGCTCGGTGAGCAGGGAGTGCGCGATCCCTATCTCCTTCGCGCTCACGATGGAAAAACCTTCTACCTCCTGGCCACGGATCTCTCGATTCATTTGAACCACGATTGGAAACGGGCCCAAACGGCAGGCAGCCAGTCCCTCGTTATCTGGGAATCAACGAATCTGGTGAATTGGTTGCCGCCCCGCCTGGTGCGCGTGGCGGCACCGGACGCCGGTTGCGCCTGGGCGCCGGAGGCTGTGTATGACGAGAGCGCCGGTGATTATCTGGTGTTCTGGGCTTCCAAGAACGGGAGCGATCATTTTGCCAAGCAGCGCATATGGGCCGCCCGCACCCGGGATTTTCAGACCTTCACCCGGCCGTTCATTTATATCGACAAGGCGCGGGACGTGATTGACACGGACATCGTCCGCGAGGGCGGCCGCTACTACCGCTTCTCCAAGGACGAAACGTTCAAGGCCATCACGATGGAAGTGAGCGACCAGCTCATGGGGCCCTGGCAGGACGCACCGCGTTTTTCACTTTCCCGGTTGCAGGGTTATGAAGGTCCGGAGTGCTTTCCGCTCAAGCCCGCTGCCAACGGCCAGCCCGCGACCTGGTGCCTCGTCCTGGACCACTACCGGACGGGAGGCGGTTACGCGCCGTACGTGACGACGAATCTGGCCGGCGGACAGTTCGCGGTCGGTCCGGATTTCAGCTTCCCCTTCCGCTTTCGCCACGGCTCAATCTTGCCGCTCACTGGCGCGGAATACGAACGACTCCAAACCGCTTTTGGAAAACCCGGTTCAGTGAAATAGGACTCCCTCATGCATAACTACTCCCAATATTTCCTTCGCGGCGGGCTGCTTCCGTTCGCGCTGCTGACTGGCTTGGTCTCCGTGGCCCCGGCGCAAACCCCGCCGGTGGTGGTGCAGGTTGGCGCCGCGGGCAAGCCCATCAGCTCCGACCTCTTCGGCATTTTCTTTGAGGACTTGAACTACGCGGCCGACGGCGGCCTTTACGCGGAGTTGGTGCAGAATAGATCCTTCGAATATCAGGCCACCGAACGGATCGACTGGACGCCCATGACCGCGTGGGAACCGGTCGGGCGCGGTGGTGCCCGGGGCACACTGAAAATATCCGACGCCGTGCCGGTGCATCCCCGCAACCCTCATTACGTCGTGGTGGAAACGCAAACTCCGGGCGGTGGTTACGGTCTTGCCAATGCGGGCTTCGATGGCATCCCGATCCGGGCCGGCGAGCAGTATGATTTCTCGGTGTTTGCGCGGCAGTTGTTCACGGGCAATCACTGGGGTGGCGATGGCGCTCTGGTCGGTCCGTCCCATGTGGTGGTGCGGCTGGAAACCCGCGAGCGCGTCGTGCTCGGCGAAACGGCGGTGGATATTTCCGGGCGCGACTGGCAGCGGCTCGCGGCCACTCTCCTGGCGACTAATTCCGATCCCTCCGCGCGACTCATCCTCCTGTCGCAGACGAAAGGCGCGGTGGCCCTGGATGAAATTTCGCTGTTCCCGCACCGGACCTTCCGGAATCGTCCGAACGGGTTGCGCGCCGATCTGGCCCAGGCCATCGCCGACATCCATCCCAAGTTCATGCGCTTTCCCGGCGGCTGCCTCGTGCATGGCCACGGACTCGGCAATCTCTATCGCTGGAAGGACAGCATCGGACCGGTTGAACAGCGGCTTGGTCAGGAAAATCTCTGGGGTTATCACCAGTCGCTCGGTCTGGGCTTCTTCGAATATTTCCAGTTTTGCGAGGATATCGGCGCCAAGCCGCTGCCGGTCGTGGCGGCCGGCGTCTGCTGTCAGAACGCCGATGATCAGGGCGGTACGGGGCAGCGCGGCCTGCCGCTGACGGCGATGCCCGCGTATATTCAGGACGTGCTGGACCTGGTCGAATGGGCGAACGGCCCCACCAACTCGATCTGGGGCGCGCGGCGCGCGGCGGCCGGACATCCCGCATCGTTCCATCTGCAATACCTGGGCGTGGGCAACGAAGATGCCATCACGCCGGTCTTCAAAACGCGCTTCCAGATGATTTATGCGGCGGTGCGAGCGCAGCATCCCGAAATCACCATCGTGGGCACCGTCGGGCCAAGCCCGGACGGCGAGGATTATGATAAGGGCTGGGCCCTTGCCGATGAACTCCGCGTGCCAATCGTGGACGAACATTATTACGAAAAGCCGGAATGGTTTTTAAACAACCTCGCCCGCTATGATGCTTATAACCGGAACCACTCCCAAGTCTATGTGGGCGAATACGCGTCCCAGGGCAACACGCTTTTTAACGCCCTCGCCGAGGCGGCCTATATGACTTCCCTGGAGCGTAACGGCGATGTTGTCTCCATGGCTTCCTATGCGCCGCTGCTCGCCAAACAGGGCCGTACGCAATGGCATCCGGACATGATTTATTTCAACAACACCAACCGGCTGCTGACGGTGAATTACTACGTCCAGCAGATGTTTGGCCAGAACCAGGGCGACGTGTATCTGCCGACGACGATTTCAGCGAGTGCCTCAGTGACGAATGCGCCAGAAACCCCGCTGGTGGCTTCCTGTGTGCGGGATTCGCAGACCGGCGATCTCATTCTCAAGCTGGTGAATGTAAATCCCGTCCCGCTGGCGGCGCAGGTTAATCTCGCAGGCCTTGCCCGCCTGGATCCATCGGCCATGCTCACCGTGCTTGCGGGCGGCGGCAGGGATGCCAACACGGAGGCAAATCCTTGGAATTCTGTTCCCACGACTAAACCCTTCACGGCGGCAAAAACCTTCAGTTATGAAGCGCCAGCCTGCTCGCTCACCGTGATTCGAATGAAAACGCGCTGAGCCGTATCGAGGGAACAACGCGGCTGGTTTAACGGGCTGATCCCTCCGCACGTCCAGCCGGCAGTAGCCCGCGCTCGGTGTTGTGACTCTGCTAAACCCCGGCGAACGCTCCGGTTCACCCGGCAATTAATAGCTGACTTGCCCCCTGCCTTCCAGCATCCTGCCGGGGTGGTCCACCTGATGAATTTTCCCGCCCGCGTGGGCTTGGCCTTGGCTTTTGCCGCACTGTTTTGCCAGGCCCAGTCTCCGGTCAGCCTCACCCTGAACCCTCACCGCCCCGACCTGAAGGTGCCTGCCGACTTTCTGGGCCTGAGCTTTGAAATGCAGCGCGTGTTGGCGGATACGAATGGCGGTCACTACTTCAGCGCCACCAATCAGGCGCTCATCGCCACCTTCCACACGCTCGGCATTAAAAACCTCCGTGTGGGGGGCAACACCGCCGACCGACCGACCGTGCCCGTGCCCAGCGCGGCAGATGTGGCCGAGCTGTTTGCCTTTGCCAAAGCGGCGGGGGTGAAAATCATCTACACGTTGCGCCTGAATCAGGGCCAGTTGGCGGAGGCCGTCACCCGGGTGGATGACATTGCGCAGCATTATCTGCCGCAGCTCGATTGTTTCGCCATCGGCAACGAGCCCAATGTGTTTTCCACCAACTACGAGGTCTATATTACCCAATGGAAACGCTATGCCGCCGCCATCACCGCCCCGGGCCACTTGCCCGCCGCCCGCTTTTGCGGCCCCAGTGTCTCGCCGGGACATGAAAAGTGGTCCGCGCGGTTTGCGGCCGATCTGGCCGGCAACCCTCACCTCGCCTATGTTTCCCAGCATGATTATCCGGGCGGCGATGCGCGCAAGGCCACCAATGCCGCCGCAGCGCGGGACCGGTTGTTGTCTCCCGCCATGGACGAGCATTACGCCAAATTCACCGCCAATTTTCTGCCCGCCGTTCACGCGAATGGCTTCATCTGCCGGTATGAGGAGGCCAACAGCTTTTACGACGGCGGTGCGCTGGATGCCAGCGACACGTTTGCCTCGGCCCTCTGGGCCTTGAATTTTCAATGGTGGCTGGTCACCCATGGGGTCAGCGGCATCAACTTCCACACCGGTGATAAGGTGGCGGCCCGGGACGAAAACAAGCCCTGCCGCTACGCCACGTTCTGGACGACGGCCCGCGGCTGCAACGTCCACCCGATCGGCTATGCGGAAAAATTATTCGCCCTCGGGAGCCTGGGAAGTTTGCTGGATGTCGCCCTCGGCAATGCTCAGGCACTCAATCTGTCAGCCTATGCCGTGCAGGACCCCACCAATATCTGGGTCACGCTCATCAACCGGGAACATGGTGTTGGCGCCCGCGCCGCCGGGATCAAACTCGCCGCCGGCACCCCGTTCCGTTCGGGTCGCATCCTGTGGCTCACCGCGCCCGCGGGGGACGTCGCTGCCAAAACCGGTATCACGCTCGGAGGTGCCGGCATTGGCGATGACGGCGGCTGGTCGGGCCAGTGGATGCCGCTGCCGCCGGCCGATGCCGCCGGGAATTTCAAATTTCTGCTGCCTGCGGCCACGGCCGCCTTGGTCCATGTCACGACCCCATGACTGCCCTCCTCACGCGCCTCGGCCTGTTCACCGCTCTGGTCACTTCGGCGCTGGCCACGAACTACGATGAATCCCGGGTGGGCGATTACACCCTGCCGGATCCGTTGGTCTGTCAGGACGGCTCGCGCGTGACGAATGCCGCAACCTGGTTCGCCCGGCAGCGGCCAGAAATTCTGGCCTCGTACCAGGAGGATGTTTTTGGCCGCAGCCCCGCGCCGGGAACCAACGTCACCTTCAACGTCTGGGAAACCGCCACGAACGCGCTGGACGGCAGAGCCGTGCGCCAGCAGATTGAAATCAATTTTTCCGGCACGCCGCGCGGTCCGGTGGCGCATCTGCTCCTCTATACCCCCGCCGGAAAAAAGTCGGCGCCCACCTTTTTGTGCCTGCAATTCAGCGGCAATTTCACCATGTCGGAGGATCCCGCCATCGCCATTTTTCCGGTGTGGAACGCGAAAACCCGCACCCTGGCCCTGCCGGTCAATCCGGTGCGGGGCGAGGCCGCCAGCCATTGGCGCATTGCCCAAACGCTCGCCCGCGGCTATGGCATTGCCTTCGTGGATTACCGCGAGATTGAGCCGGATCTGCCGGGTGGGGCGGGGTTCCCCTATGGCGTGCGCAATCTTTTTCCGCCCCCCGCTGCTGGGGACTGGGGGGCAATCGGGGCGTGGGCCTAGGGCGCCAGTCGCGCGCTCGATTACTTGCAGTCGGATGCCCGGGTGGACGCGCACCGCGTGATCTTGTTCGGCCATTCCCGCCTCGGTAAAACCGTGTTGTGGGCCGGCGCTCAGGACCAGCGCTTCGCCGGCATCATCGCCAACTGCTCCGGCGAAATGGGCGCGGCGCTCTCCCGCCGGGACTATGGCGAGACGGTGGATAACATCGCCGCTCATTTTCCCTATTGGATGTCCGGCAATTTTCAGCAGTTCTCCAATCACTGGAGCCGGCTGCCGGTGGATGCGCATTCGCTGCTCGCGCTCATCGCCCCGCGCCCGCTGTTTCTCAACACGGGGAGCGAAGATCGCTGGGGCGACCCGCGCGGTGAATTCCTCGCCGCCCAGGCGGCCACGCCAGTGTATGAGCTGCTCGGCCAAACCGGCCTTCGCGAGTCCGCCTTTCCCGCGCTGGATAAGCCGCTGTCTCACGACCTCACTTTTAATTGTCATACCGGCAAACATGACGTGCTGGGCGCGGACTGGGATCGGTTCCTGGATCTCGCGGATGCGCACTTTGTACAAAAAATTAGCAATTCTATTAAACTCGTGGCTCGTCAATTCCCGCCGCCCCGCGTAGAGTTTCCGTCTCATCTCCAAAAAAATATGCGTTACTCAATCTTGATCTCCGGCTGGCTGCTGGGGTTTGTTCTCGGTGCGGATGTGTCGCTCCAGGCCGCCACCCGGGTGGGCGATTTGCGCTGTGAGCAGTTGGCTCAGCCGCAAGGCCTGGATACCGCGCAGCCGAGGTTAAGCTGGACGCTGCAATCCGGGGCGCGCGGGGTGGCGCAAGGCGCTTATCAAATTCTTGTGGCCACCAGCCTGGAGCAGTTGAAACCCGGCACCGCGGATTTGTGGGATAGCCGCCGGGTGGCTTCCGCGGACTCCGTGCTCGTCCCGTACGACGGGGAGCCTCTGGCCTCCCGCGAAGTCTGTTATTGGAAAGTCCGCGTGTGGGATACGAATGGCAACCTCTCCGGCTGGAGCGCGCCGGCGCAGTGGAGCATGGGGTTCTTGGACGCGCATCAGTGGCAGGCCCAGTGGATTGGCCGGGACGAAGCCGAGACCACCAACACCCTGGCCGGCGCCGCGTGGATCTGGACGGACCGGCCCGCCGCGGAGGGCCTGGCCGAAACGAATTACTTCCGCCGGATGGTGACCCTTCCCGCGGACCGCAAAATCAAACGGGCCATTTTTGAATATACCGGCGATAGCGAGTGCCGGGGCTGGATTGACCAGTTTGATCTGGGCGCCCGCAACAATTTCAAGACCGTCAAATGGAACAACATCACCGGCCGGCTGGAGTCCGGCAAAACCTATCTCTTCGGCCTGACCGGTCGGCATACCGCGGGCGATAAAAACCCCGCCGGCGTCATCGCCCTGATCACCATCGAATTCACCGAAGGCGAACCGCTCGTCATTTCCACTGACGACGGTTGGAAGACCTCCAAAAATCTGGAGGAAGGCTGGAATGTCGCCGGATTCAATGACTCCGCCTGGACCGGGGCCCATATCCTCGGGCCCGTGGGCATGGCGCCCTGGGGTGAAATCCGCGTGCCCGAAGACCGGCGCCTGCCTGCGCGCTATCTGCGCAAGGAACTCGTCATCGCCAAACCCGTCGCGCGCGCGACGGTTTCTTTTTCCGGACTCGGCCTTTCGGAATTCTACGTGAATAATCAAAAAGTGGGGGATGCCGTTTTGTCCCCGGCGTTCTCCCAGTACGATCGGCGCGAATATTACGTCACGTACGACGTCACCAAAAATCTCCGGCGCGGCTCCAATGCGCTCGGCGTGATTCTGGGCAATGGCCGTTTTTTTGCCGACCGCAGTCGCGTGTATGCCGGCACGGTGAATTTCGGCTGGCCCAAATTGCTCCTGAATTTGCGGGTCGTGTATGCCGATGGCTCGGTTTCGGAATGTGTCAGCGACGCGTCGTGGCGGTTAACCACCAGCGGCCCCATCCGGGCCAACAACGATTACGACGGCGAGGAGTATGATGCGCGCCGCGAGCTTCCCGGCTGGAGCAGCCCCGGCTATGACGATTCCCAGTGGCAGCCGGCGGCCTTGGTCGCCGCGCCCGGCGGGGTTCTCTCCGCGGAAACAATGCAGCCCATCCGCGTCACGGGCACGCTCAAGCCGATCTCCGTCAAAAAAATCAAGCCGGGGGTGTTCATTTACGATCTGGGCCAAAATATGGTCGGCTGGTGCCGGTTGCAGGTTTCCGGGCCGGCCGGCACCCAGGTCCGGTTGCGCCATGCCGAGACCCTGAAACCGGACGGCTCGCTTTATATGGCCAACCTCCGCGGCGCTGAGGTCACGGATTTTTACACGCTCAAAGGCGGGGGCCGCGAGACGTGGGAGCCGCGCTTCGTGTCGCATGGCTTCCGTTACGTGGAGGTCACGGGCTATCCCGGCCGGCCGGATATGGATTCCATCGCGGGCCGCGTGGTGAATGACGATCTCCCCACCGCCGGACATTTTCTGTGCTCGAACGAGCTTATCAACCGCATCTATACCAACATCGTTTGGGGCACCCGCGGTAATTATCGCTCCATGCCCACCGATTGTCCCCAACGCGACGAGCGGCAGGGCTGGCTGGGCGACCGGTCGGAGGAGTGCAAGGGCGAGGCTTACCTGTTTGACATCGCCCCGCTCTATGCCAAATGGCGGCAGGATATGACCGATGCCCAAAGGCCCAACGGCGTGCTCCCCGATGTCGCGCCCGCTTATTGGCCGATCTATTCCGATAACGTCACCTGGCCGAGCAGTGCCATCATTATTCCCGACGCCTTGCAGCGCCAGTTCGGCGACCGGGGCAGCGTTGCGAAAAGTTACCCTAGCGCCAAGCTCTGGATGGACCACATGCTCACCCTGGCCAAGGACCACATCCTCAGCAAAGACAGTTACGGCGATTGGTGCGTGCCGCCGGAGGCGGCCACCCTGATCCACTCCAAGGACCCCGCGCGTCAGACCGATAAGGCCTTGCTGGCCACTTCGTATTTTTATTACGACCTGTGCCTGATGCATAAATACGCGCTTCAACTCGGCAAGGGTGAGGACGCGACGACCTGGGCGAATCTGGCGGCGGATTTCAAAGCCGCCTTCAACCAGAAATTCCTCGACCGTGACCAAGGCCAGTACTCCAATGGCACGCAGACGGCCTGCGTCCTGCCGCTCGCCTTCGGCCTCGTGCCGGACGACATGCAGGAAAAAATCTTCGCGCATCTCGTTGATAAAATTGAGCAGGACACGCACGGCCACATTGGCACCGGCTTGATTGGCGGGCAGTATTTGAACCGCGTCCTTTCCGAACACGGCCGCGCGGACCTGTGCTACACCATCGCCTCCCAACGGGATTATCCGAGCTGGGGTTACATGGTGGAGCAGGGGGCCACGACCATCTGGGAGCTGTGGAACGGCAACACCGCCGACCCCACGATGAACTCCGGCAATCATGTCATGCTCATTGGCGACCTCGTCGTCTGGCTCTATGAAGGTCTGGCTGGCATCGCCCCCGATGCCGCGCAGCCCGGGTTCAAGCACCTCGTCATGCGGCCGATGCCGGTCGGCGATTTGAAATTTGTCCAAGCCACTCACCTGTCACCCTATGGCTTGATCTCCAGCGAATGGCACCGCGACGGGCACCAGTTCGACTGGTCAATCGTGATTCCCCCCAACACCACCGCCACGGTCTATGTTCCGGCCAATCGGCTGGCCGATGTGCAAGCCGGGTCGGCGACGGCCGCACGCTTTGAAGCCGGGCGCGCCGTCTTTGAACTCGGCAGTGGGGCCTACCATTTTATCAGCCAATCAAATTGAAAGCTGTGACCAATCCCCCTCTGTCTCCCTCCCGCGGGTGCCTCCTCGCGTGCGCCGCCCTACTGGTTTTCCTGTTGCCCGGTGGCGCCGCAAGTGTGTCGTCCACTGCGGCCATCGTGAAAACGGAATTCATTTATCAGACCGCCCCGTTTCCGTCGTGCCACGCCTCGACCATCGTGGAAACCCCCTCCGGCCTCGTCGCGGCCTGGTTCGGCGGCACGGCGGAACGCAATCCGGATGTGTGCATTTATGTGGCGCGCCAGGAGCATGGCCAGTGGACCCCGCCGGTGGCCGTTGCCAACGGCGTCGGCTTTGCCACCAACCGCCTGCCCACCTGGAATCCGGTGTTGTTCCAGCCCACCAATGGCCCGCTGCTCCTGTTCTACAAGGTCGGCCCCAAGCCGGCCGAATGGTGGGGCATGCTGACGACGTCTCCGGACGACGGCAAAACCTGGTCCCCGCCGCAGCGGCTGCCCGCCGGCATTCTCGGCCCCGCCAAAAACAAGCCGGTACAGCTCGCCAACGGCGACATTCTCTGCGCCAGCAGCACGGAAGGCGAGGGCGGCTGGCGCGTGCATTTCGAGCGCACCTCCGATTTGGGAAAAACGTGGACTGCCACGCCGCCCGTGAATGACGGACGGACCGTCGGCGCCATTCAACCCAGTATTTTATTTTACCCGGCGGGCCGGCTGGAGGCCGTGGGCCGCACGCATAACGGCAAGGTGTTTCAAGTCTGGTCCGGGGATGGGGGCACCACCTGGGGGCCTTTGACGTTGACGGAATTGCCCAACCCGGACTCCGGCACGGACGCCGTGACGCTGCGCGATGGCCGTCAGTTGCTTGTCTATAATCACAACCTGCGCGACGCCACCAAAAACAAGGGCCGCAGCCCGCTGAACGTGGCGCTCTCCAATGATGGCCGGAACTGGCGCCCGGTGGCGGTGCTGGAAGATGATCCCGCCGCTCCCAGTGGATTCGCCTATCCCGCCGTGATCCAGACACGCGATGGCCTAGTCCACATCACCTACACGTGGGAGCGCAAGCGGATCAAGCACGTCATCCTGGATCCTGAAAAACTGGAACCCCGGACCCCGGCCAACGGCGCCCTGCCTCAATGATTTCTCAGCCATGAAAAAAATCAGCCTTTTCCTAGTGGCCGCCACCCTGCTTTTCGGTGCCGGCCGGCTGCCGGCGGAAACCGTCCTGACCGTTGCGCTGGACGGCAGTGCGCGCTTCACCTCCGTGCAGGCCGCCATCATGGCCGTGCCTCAGGGTACCCGCGAAAATCCGGTGATTATCCGGATCGCCCCCGGCACTTACCCGGAACTGCTGTATATCCAGCGGGAGAAACGATTCTTCAAACTCGTGGGCCAAAGCCCCACCAACACCATTCTCACGTACCATCTCTACGCCGGGATCACCAACGCCGAAGGCAAGCCGATCGGCACGTTCAAGACCCCGTCCACGACCATTGACGCGGATGATTTTACGGCGGAGAACCTGACGTTTGAAAATGCCGCCGGGCCGGTCGGTCAGGCCCTCGCTATCCGCGTGGATGGCGACCGCGCCAGCTTTCGCAACTGCCGATTCCTCGGCTGGCAGGATACGATTCTGCTGAATCGCGGCCGCCAGTATTTTGAAAATTGCGACATCCGCGGCCATGTGGATTTTATCTTTGGCGCGGCCACCGCCTGGTTTGAGCACTGCCGCATCCGCTGTCTCGGCAGCGGCTATGTCACCGCCGCCTCCACGCCGGTGGACCAGCCCTTCGGCTTTGTTTTCTCCCATTGCCAAATCACCGGAGCCAAGCCCGACGTCAAGACCTCCCTCGGCCGGCCCTGGCGGATTTATGCGAGCACCATTTATTTGAACTGCGAAATGTCCGCCGTCGTCCGGCCCGAAGCCTGGCTCGACTGGGGCAAGCCGGAGGCGCACACCACCGCACGCTATGCGGAATTTAATTCCACCGGCGCCGGCGCGCAACCGGCCCGCCGGCCGGACTGGACCCGGCAGTTAACCCCGGCCGAGGCGGAAAAAATCACCATTCAGAAAGTGCTTGGCGGAGCGGACGGCTGGAATCCCGGCCCGAGCTCCCCCTTCGGGGCCAATCGCTTGGAAATCGAATACGGCGCGGCCGGCGGCCAAAAGTTGCTGCTCGACGCCCATGTGCCGGCGGGCGCTGGCCCCTTTCCGGTGGTTCTCATTGTCCACGGCGGCGGTTGGATGAGCGGGGACAAGGAGGCTGACATCGTGCCGGTCTTCGCCCCCGTGGCCACCAACTACACCTGGTTCACCATCAATTACCGGCTCGCCCCCACGAATCGCTGGCCCGCTTGTTTTGACGATGTGCAGACGGCCATCCGCTGGGTCAAACAGCACGCGGCGGAATACAAGGGCGATCCGGATCGCCTGGCCTTGCTGGGGTACTCCGCCGGGGGGCATCTGGTGACGCTGGCCGGCACCCGCGCCACGCCGGACACGCAGGTGCAAGCCGTCGTTGCCTTTGCCCCGCCCACCGATCTGATCTCGGATAATGAGCGGCGCGGCGGCCTGAGTGTGTCCATGCGCGGGTTGTTTGGCTTCGACACCACCAACCTCACCGACGCCGTGCGCACCGTGTTGGGGGGAAATTCACCGATCACCTATCTTAAACCGGGCCTGCCGCCCTTTTTAATCGTGCAGGGCACTGCGGATAAGACGGTTCCGTTCAACCAGTCGCTGGCCTTCCAGCAAAAAATGCAATCCCTGGTGGGGCAATGCGATCTGATTCAGATCCCCGGCGGCCAGCACCGCATTGCCGACTGGACCAAGTTTGATCCCGCCTGGCAGGGGGAATTAATGACCTGGCTGAACGCTCGCCTCGCCGCCAAATAAAGTCTCCCTCCCGTAAATCTTTATTATGTAGCAGCCGACGCCAGGAGGCTCATCCGCAGTTTGGGTCCGCATCTTCCAGTCCCTCCCGGACCGCGAGTGGTCCCCACTCGCAGCGCATCGCCAGCCCAGGGGATAATATCAAGCAGAAGCAACCCCCCTTGGCAAAGGGCAAGGCGCGTCACCCGTAACTATTCTATTTTGTCGTCGCCGACGTAAGGAGGCTCATACCCGGTTTTGGTCCGCATCTTCCAGTTCCTCCGGAGCGCGAGTGGTACCCACTCGCAGCGCGTCGCCAACCCAGGGGACAATATAGCAATTCATATAGACATTGGCACATAGTCTGATAAGCTTGGGGGCGTGAAGGCATATGCGCTGGACTTGCGGGAACGGGTGGTCAAATTCCTG
>Ga0214172_1000264_pt1 | contig 26887 bp, 18 predicted proteins | sample TroBogEpilimnion_29_FD_153010 | JGI IMG/M metagenome (GOLD analysis project Ga0214172, IMG submission 153010) | Freshwater microbial communities from Trout Bog Lake, WI - 12JUL2007 epilimnion | ecosystem: Environmental > Aquatic > Freshwater > Lake > Epilimnion/Euphotic zone | place: Trout Bog...
TTCTGTTTGGACAACGCCACGGCCGCCGTCATCCGCCGCGCCAGCCGTTCCTGATTTTGCGCTTCCAGGGCTTCCGGGTTCAGCCCGTCCTTGGCGCAAATCACATCCAGGCTCGTCGCGCCGCGCGACAGTTTCAGCAGGTCAATTTTCGCGTCGTTGCCCTCGTCCACGGAAATTTCCGCCGGATGCGACAGCGCCAGGTTGTAGGCGTCGAATAAATGGTCGTTGCGGGGGATTTCGCCCGTGTTCATCCCGTGCGCGATTTTGCGCTGCATCCACTGCTTGCCGAATTTGGCCAGCGTCTTGTGCCGCTTCCAGACGATCTGCCGCGCCTGGACCACGCTCATCCGCGTGCCCGCCCGGCCGGTGTTGCCGTTGTAGATAAAATCGCGCGGCCAGAGGTCGGCGAAAAATCCCGTCTCGATCAGTTCAATGAACTCGCGCTCATTCAGCGAGGGGCGCTCAAAGGGCACCGAGCCGATTTCCTCGTTGTTGTCCGTCGCCAGTTCCACAATGCCGGCCTGCATGAGCTGGTGCGCCACGATGCGATGCTTGGTTGTGCCGTCCGGTTGGGGTTCCGGCACCCGCGTCCATTGCACGCCGTTGGTGGCGGGCCGGCCGTCCTTGCTCTTGCGCGTCACGGCCCACGCGGCGCTCTGTTTCATGGCCTGGCCCATGTAGTAAATCCAGTCGTCCACCGTCCCCACCGCTTCCACAATGCCGGAGAGCCCCGGATACCCCATGATCTGGTCCGTAAACTTCGGCTCAAAAATCAAATTCATCTGGCCCACCGGCAAATCCGCATACGCCGGCAGCCCGGCCGCGTCAAACCCCACCACGCGATACCCCACGGTCGTCATCTGGCGGTCCACAATGATGCCGTCAATCAGGAAAAAACCGGCGAACGGTCCGGTCTCGATGCGGAAATAGTTGGCGCCGTACGTCCCGATCAGGCCCAGCCCCCAATACGTGAGGTAGGTGGCCGCATTGCCCAGGTCATACACCGCGCCCGCGCGCGATTCCGGGGACATGCCGTTGCCGATGGACGTGGCGGAAATCAGTTTCACCTTGCCGGTCCCCTGCCCCTGGTCGTCGGTATCAAACATCCAGCCCACTTGGCCGTGGGTTTCCAGGGCGATGCTGATTTCGGCCAGCGTGGTGTGGAAATCATGGTTCTGCCCGGCCAGATTGCAGTCGTTAAAATACGTTTCGTTGAGAAATTGTTCCGTGGCCTTGCCCCAGGCTTTGTTGGCGCTGCGATGCTCCACATAGCAGCCGTCCGAGCAGGCGAAATCCGTTTTGAAATGGATGGCGCCGCGCACATTGGCAATCCGCGCATAGATGCCCCAGCACCAGTTGATGAGTTCGCGGCGCTGCCACGGCGTCACGTTCTCAAAGGAACGCATCCGCAGGAACGGTTTTTGCCGCGCTTCGGTGAGGGCCGGCGTGGGATACAACCCCTGGTAAAAGGAGTTGCCGCGCCGGTCAAAGGTGCAGGGATCAGCCATGGGACTCATTCACGAACCACGCCGCCGCCTTCACTCGCCGCCGCCGGGGCCGAGGTGTCCGGGATGGTCGCCTGCGCAATGTCGTCCACGTGCAGGCAATTTTTCAGATCGGCGCACGCATCGAAGGGCGTGGGCACCACCACGCGGCCGTTGCAATCGCTGCCCTGTTCCGCTCTGGCATCGTACAGAATCCCCACGAGGGGCGTTCCGTTGCAGGGGTTCAGGACCATGATTTTGTCGCCGTTTTTCGCTGCCCGTCCGTTTTTGTAGTGCATGTGTTTTTGTGTTTGTGTGTTGTGGTTATCGACTGCCTAAATCCAGATTCACAGCCTGTGCCGGCGCCAGCCGCGCCGCCGCCGCACTCGCCGCGTCATACAGCCGGTCCATCAGCTCGTTTTTGTAAGTCAGCGGAAAGCCGCCCGGCGGCATCGTCCGCAATTCCAGGTCACGCCCCTTCAGATAGGCGTTCACCAGGTCAATGTCCTGCTGAAGGGTGGGTCCTGTGGCGGCTTTCATAGTTCCTGAAAAGGTCGCAGCGGGTTCGCGTAAACGGGGATCGTCTGAAACGGCCGGTCGTACGGGTCCGGATACAGCTCCAGCAGCGTGGGATCCTTCGAGACGATGGCCTGCACATGGAGCGCGTAATCCACTTCATCCAGCCGGTTGTTTAAATCCTCCGTGGCCACCTTGTTGAACTGATTGGAAAAGTGCGGCTCGATGCCCACCGACGTAATGCTCCCGCCGTGGCGCGCCTCCATCAGCCGTTCCCGGATCGGGAGGAGTTCGGCGATCGTCTTACCCGGATAAAAATTGCGTCGCATACCTGTAAACCGGTGGCAGTCAAACTAGGCGAGGGGTTTCTCCAGATGCAGCCGCAGCAAATGCGCCGTCCATTGGCTGCCGTCCCCGATGGTCAGGGCAAACGTCTCGCCATAGCCGGGCGATTCCGGATCCAGATTGGTCACCACCACCTGCTGCCCGGATTGGAAGGGGTCCCCGCAGAGAGCCACGAACTGCGGCGGGATATCCGTCCGCAGAATTTGGACGAACAGACTCTGGACATTTTGAAACCCCGCGCCGCCGGGCGCCAGCCGCTGGAAGAAACTGAGGTTGCCGGGCGAACACGGCAGCGTGACACCGGCATAGGTAAGGGACGCCGGGCGCAGGCGTTGGGCCGCGCGTTCCCCGCGTCGGAGGGCAAAATTGACCAAAGACATGACACCCAGCCGCCAAGTCAAAATCCCCCGTCCCTCCCCTCCGAAATTTCAGCGCCAGTTTGCCGTTCTTAAAAATCCGCTTCGCGCCCTCCGATTTTAATCAATCCGCTTTCGTGTGTTTCGTCCCTTTCGTGGTAAAAAATTCCGGATCCCCGTTTTTGTCTTCTGCCTTTGCTTGCCATTTCCGCTTTGCGTTTGCCGTCCTTGGGAGCGCCGGCGTCCCGCCCGGCGAGTTCCTTTTAAGTTCAGGTTTCAGTTTTTGTGTGCCTTCTTCCTTCTGGATCCTGACTCCTAACTCCTATTTTAAACAGGTTTCCGCTTTCCGCTTTTCGCTTTGCCCTTCGCGTCCTTGGCGCCTTGGCGGTTCCATTTCCACTATCCGCTTTTAACTCGGTCTAACTCAGTTTTAACTCCACTTAAAATAGCGGAGATCATTAATAAGGGTTGCGGTGTGACTTCAGTGGGGTGGACGAAAAATGGAGCAATGCTACAAATTAGTGTCATCCAGGTGCCAAATAAATTATTTGATAATAGTTCTTGAGTTTTTGTAAAACGGGTTTAAAAATAGCGCGTCTCTAAAAAGTTTGTGGTTGTGGGTAAGGTTTTGGATTGGGTATGGAACATAAAAGACAATTGGTTTCTCTAGGGAAACAGCCGATGAGGATTCATGGCTGGTCGGCGTGGCATGACTTACAACAGTCCAGTTTTTCGCCCCAATTTTCCTTCGGTTTTTCTCGTATGAAGACTACTTGTGTGATCCTGTCGTTATTGATTGCCGGCAATCTGATTCTCTCCGGCGCACAATCCCCAACCCCCCTTGCCCATGTGGGAAAGCCAGATCAGAAAGACGTTCCTGCCCCAACTCCCTATCGGGTGGTAGGTCGTGGCGCAAACCAGCGCGTGTGGCAACATGAGACCTATGAAAAAATCCCAAGCGGTCAAATTGTCCCGCATATTCATAAATATACGGAATTGGCGACAGGGATGCATCACACGGGGGCCAATGGCAAATGGGTGGAGTCGAAGGAGGAAATTGAAGCTTTTGCGGGCGGCGCCATTGCCCGGCAAGGCCAGTATCAGGTGGTATTTGCGAACAATCTGAATTCGGCCGGGGCGATTGATCTCCAGACGCCCGACCAGAAGCGGTTGCGCAGCAACATCCTGGGTCTGATGTATCACGACACGGCTTCGGATAATGCGGTGTTGATCGCCCAAATCCAGGATTCAACTGGACAATTGATTGCCCCCAACCAGGTGCTCTACCCGAATGCCTTTCAGGGAGTGAATGCGGATGTGCGCTACACTTACAAGAAGGGCAGTTTTGAACAGGATGTCATTCTGCATGAGCAATTACCCTCCCCGACAACTTACGGGATGAATCCCGCCACCACAGAAGTGGAAGTGATGACCGAGTTCATCAGTCCGCCAGCAGAACATATTGCCACGCGGAAGAATTCAAAGGGAGCGGGCGTAAATCAGACGGTTTCCTGGGGGGCCATGAGCCTCGGCCAGGGCAAGGCATTCAACTTGAATGGTTCCAGTCGCTCCACCACAAAGGTCCCCGTCACCCGGCAATATGAGACAGTGCAGGGCCGTAAAATATTGTTGGAAAAGGTGCCGATTGTGGGTGTGCAATCGGCTTTGAAGCAGCTTCGCCAGCATGCCAGTGCCACTTTAAATTTACCAAAGACAGCTTCCCGGAATCCGATACTCCCACCACCACCCGTTGCGCAGTCGGGAGGCAAACCGATCCAATATGCCAGCATTACCCCAAAAGAAACTGGTTATGTTTTGGATTACATTGAATTGAATACCGATCAATCGGACTTCACATTCCAGGGCGACACCACTTATTATATATCAGCCGATGTCAATTTTTCAGGCACTACGACTTTCGAGGGTGGAACGGTTATCAAATATAATACCAGCAGTACCGTTGGATTGAACATATTGGGAGATGTCAATTGTGCAACGGCACCCTATCGTCCGGCGGTGTTCACTTCTTACAATGATAACAGCGTGGGTGAAGGTATTTCAGGGGGTGGATCTGTTCCCTGCACAGGCTCGCTGGCGCTCCATGTGCAAAATGATACCGGTATGGACATTGGATATCTGGCGGTATATGACGCCAATACATGGGACACGATGGTATATGATTATGGTTACGGCTCTCCGGCGATATCGTCAGGAAGTTCTACCGATTATTCCTTCACTGCCGGACTGGGCGAACCATATTATTTTGACGCTTATGATATTTACTGGAACTATGAGTGTTGGGGAGAATTTAATCCGACGCTGAATAGTGGCACAGTGGAGATAGGCGGTGACTGGAGTTGCAATTATTCAGAAAGTGGCGACAGTCTATGCACGACAGCCCCGCCAACCGTTTCCACGGCCTTGACATTGGCGAATGGCGGGACATTGCATGACTTACGCATCAGTGGACTGGGGCTGGGAATTGAAACGGCTGCCAACTGTTCGCTGATGAATGTCCAGTTTGTGAACTGCGCAACGGCTTTGTCCGCAGAAAACGCCTCGCTCTACGTCGGAAATATCCTCATGAGCCACGTCAGCACCGGTTTTAGCGGGCAAAACTTCCAAGTCACGGCGGAAAACATGACCTTCGATCAAGGAAATAATCTGACAGTTGACCAGGATATATCCGATACATCAAGCTCGGTTTCCTTGGTGAACAGTTTGTTGACTGGGGTACTTAATTTGGGGGTTGTTCCCGTAACGACCAATGGGGTGGCCAACCTGCCGGATAATGCAGGCGTTTATCAAACGGTCTGTGGTGCCGGCTATTATCTGGCCACCGATAGCCCGTATCACAACTGTGGCACGACCGGTATTAATGCCTCACTTCTGTCCGCGCTGGGACAACAGACAACCTATCCGCCGATTGTGTATTCCGACCAGACAATTTCTGTCGCCACAACGCTTTCACCGCAAGCACATCGTGATAATGTGGGAAATCCTGACTTGGGGTACCACTACTATCCGCTGGATTATGCGTTTGGGGGTTGTGAAGCTGATTGCAATCTGACGTTCACTCCCGGGACGTCCGTGGGGTGGTTTAGAACCTCGTCGGGTTGGTATCATTCGGGACATGGAATTTGGATGAATGGCAATATTACAGTTGGATTCAATGGCACAGCGGCGTCGCCAGATTATTTTGTCCGCTTGAATACAGTGCAGGAAGCGGATACTACCGCGGGTTATGGGCATGGCGGTATTGAAAACTGGTATACGCCAAACATCCCAATTGTCAGCGGGGAATTTCTTCGCTGTACAGTCTTGGCAGGTGAAGGCTTCAACGGGTATTTCTCGGACGATTACGGCGAAATTCAGGCTCAAATGAAAGATTCGGAATTCTGGAGCGGTGCCCTCACCACGTATTGCGATTATATGCTGTATACGAATTGTTTGATGTGGCGGGTTTATGTTGCCCTAAACAATGGGGATGCGCCTGGCCAATTTACAATGAGAAATTGCACCATGCTTGGTGGAGTGCTTTCCATGAATCGCGACGGCGGGGCTCAAACGCCAGCATTGGTCCATAATTCTTCCTTTGATGGCACCACGATCGGGACCGCCGATTATTATGGGATTAATGTTGCCTGGAGCGACTACAATTATAATGCATACACCAATGGTTCGGATCCCTTCTCAATTGGTGGTATAAATGATGTCATTATGCCAAGCGGGTTTAATTGGCAGTCTGGTTTGCTGGGTAATTTTTATCTACCAACGAATTCTCCACTAATAAACAAGGGCAGCACAACCGCAGATCAGGTTGGCCTTTACCACTTCACTACGCAGACCAACGAGGTAAAAGAGGCAAATTCAATTGTGGACATTGGTTATCATTATGTTGCTACAGATGCTTATGGCAATGCGCTCGACAGCAATGGGGATGGTGTCCCAGATTATCTAGAAGACGCAAATGGTGATGGATTGGCAGACAATGGCGAAATTGCATGGGATATTGCGATCCTTGTACAACCCGCCGGACGTACAGTAAGGAGTGGAGACACAATGACTTTTAGCGTAATTGCGAGCGGATTGCCCTTGCTAAGATATCAATGGAAAAATAATGGCACCAATATTATGGGTGGCACCAACAGCATTTATGTCATTCCTGATGTATCAATAAATGCAGCAGGCAATTATTCAGTAGCAGTAACCAATGCAGCTTTGCATGGGTTAGTTAGTTCAAATGCCCTATTAAGCGTGAGCGCAACTAACCGTCTTGGCTATTGGTCTTTTGACAACACCAATACTTGGGTCGGCAGCGCAGCTCAATTACCAATGCTAGCCACAAATGTTATAGGTGTGTCTAGTTGGAACACAAATGCAGTTTTGATTGACTCAACAAACATATCGATATTGAAATATCGGGATGTGGAAACCAACGGCAATGCCAACATTAATCTTCGCAACGGCGCTGTCCGGTTCTGGTTCAAACCAGATTGGAGTAGTGGAATTGGCCCTGGCAACGCTGGCAGTCTCATTGAAATGGGAAATCAGACTGTTACCAATGGTTGGTGGGCATTGGTTCTCAATGTAAACGGTTCACAATTGACGTTCGGCACTAAAACCAACGGCTTAGCTATGACCAATTTGGCTGCCACTATCAACTGGAATTCCAATCAGTGGCATCAGATCGTACTCACCTATACGCCGACGAATTCCGTGTTGTATCTAGATGGCCAAGTGTCCGCCAATGGGGCGGGCTCAATTTATTATCCTAATCTTGCAATCCGAACCAATGGTTTTACACTCGGTAGCAGTGCCTCGGGCACAAATCAGGCCAGAGGCACAATTGATGAATTGGAGACGTTTAATTATCCGTTGTCACCTGGCTCAATTTACACAAACTGTATTACCATCCTACCAAAAACAATGTCTGGTCTGACGTTGTGGCTGGCCGCAGATCACGGGATTTCCTGTGATAGCTCAAATCGAATCAATGAGTGGTTTGATCAGAGCGGGAATACCAACAACGCGACGCAAGGTAATAGTGGCAATCAGCCTTTATACACAACAAACTCCCTAAACGGACTACCGGTGGTGCGATTTAATGGAACCAACAGCTATTTCAGCCTGCCACCTTCAATGATGAACGGGGCGATAGAGGGGAAGCGTTTGTGGTGCTGAAGGCGGCAACAAACACCCCGGCTGCCAACAGTTCTCTCTGGCAGATCGGGAATGCGGCAGCCTACGGGAGTATTCTTGGGAATTCATATCCTGAAATGAACGGTAGTATCGCGGACGACTTTGCCAGCACTACAATGAAATACGAAGGGGTTGCGTCACAATCTCTGACGCAGTATCACTTGTATGAGGTGGCGTCACAGCCCAACAATTTCGCGACGTGGATCAATGGTGGTCTGCTATATCAGAACGTTACAAATGTGGTTGGTTTTGCTGCCGCCGGAACTATATATACAGGGGGGATGAGTCTCGGATGTTTCCATTATTTTATTCCTAATACTGGTAACAATGACGTTGCAGGAAGCTATAATGGTTTTTTTAATGGCGACATTGCCGAGGTTTTGATCTTCAACCGGGGCCTGACGTGGGATGAAAGAATTGTAGTTGGGAATTATTTAACATCAAAATATAACTTGTCGCAATCTGCGGTGAATTCTTCTCCGCCTGGCATGCCAACGAATTTGATGGCAACCGGAGTGGCTCCGTATCGGATAAATTTATCATGGGCCCGGACTTCAACTAATGAAACAGCATTTATTATCGAACGTAAACTGGGCGTTGGTGGTACTTATCAAGAGATTGGCTCGGTGTCACCAGCGACCAATTTTGTGGACGCCACCGCGTCACCTACCAACCAGAATTTTTACCGGGTAAAGGCAGAAAACTATTTCGGTCAATCCTCGTATTCACCCGAGATTTCGCCGCCGAGCATAAGCCTATCAAGTGTTTTGCCAACAGTTTTTGTAAATTCAACTAATGAAGTTGTGGCACTGGCGGCCGATGCTGACGGATCGATTAGTAATGTCATGTTTTTTTCCAGATACTGGCCGACAGGAATTGCGACATTGTCTCCTTATACAAATAATTGGATGCCGATCATGGAAGGAACAACCTTTTTAACGGCTTTGGCAACTGATAATCAGGGTAATAGCCAATATTCAGCTCCTGTCACGGTGACTGTTTACCTGGACTCCAACGGTGATGGCGTTCCAGATTATTTACAAGTATCTCAAGGGAATGACCCGTTAAATCCGTGGACTCCTCCCGCATTCAATACAAACGATCTCACTGCACCAATTATTACGCTACTGATACCAACAAATGCGGTAGTCGTTCCTTGAATTAAATTTTGAATTTTATGACAATTCCAGATCCAAGTTCCAATCATAGAAAAGTTTGGCGTCCATTGCCGTGGCCCGTGCGCGGGGTAGCTTGGCTGCTCATTTCAACCCAGTTTATTCTCCCGATCTGGCCGCAAATGCTTGCCATGGCCAATACGGTGCCGAACCAATCCACGGTCGCTGCCACTACAGTGACGCCGGCGCCAATAGTGCATGTCAATCGCACAGTGCCGATGGTGTCGCGACCGCAAATAAGCCTCAAATTCTCCGCTAATCCTACGGATGAAGAAATTTTTCGCGCACATATATTTTCCGAGCCGCTGGTGCCGATGTCGCGGCCATCTGTTCCAGAAGAAAACCGGATGCTAGCCCAAGTCTTAATTCAATATAATGGGCGAACAAACAATGATGACGTTACGGTCATTACGAAATTCTTAACCGCACATCCCCAGTCCACATGGAAGGCATCGTTATTGACAGATCTGGGTTTGCAATTTCGGCACACTGGTTATTTTTCAAAAGCGCTTGAAGCATGGGAAGAAGCGTGGCAAATGTCAAAAGACGAAACAGAACCGAGGGCGCGTGCCGTGGCCGACCAGGCGGTTGCGGAACTGGCGGCTTTGAACTCGCGAATTGGACGTTTTGATCGGCTGGAAACGCTATTCAAGGACATTGACGGTCGCGATATCCGTGGTTCAGCAACTGAAAAGGTGGCTGCTGCGCGGGAAGGATTGTGGGGAATGACCCACACCCCGGAAACAGCGTTTCGATGTGGCCCCATGGCATTGGGCCGCATCCTTGCTTTCGAACGACCAAAGGATGCGCCAGATGTGAAAATAACGGGCTCGAAATCCACGCAACAGGGCTTTTCGCTTACTCAAGTGTGCGCATTGGCCGATGAATTAAAAATGAACTACCGGATGGCCAAACGTGAGCCCGGCGCAAAGGTGATTTTGCCAGCGGTGGTCAATTGGAAAGTTGGCCATTACGCGGCGCTGTTGAAAGAGGACGGAGGGCGTTACCTCATGCAGGATCCTACTTTTGCCGAAGGCAACTTGTGGATCAGCCAGGCAGCGCTGGATTCCGAAGCCAGTGGTTATTTCGTAATTCCCGCCGTAAACGAATTGCCAGCCGGATGGCGCAGTGTAAATGCCGAGGAAGGCAAAAAAATCTTTGGAAAAGGTGACCCGGGTGGTTTGCCTCCTGGACCACCGCCTTGCCCTCCGGGTGGTGGCGGCGGAAGTTCTTCAGGCGGCCCACCGTGCAAAGGCATGGCACAATATATGTTTCAGTTTTTGCTGGCCAATTTGCATATCGTAGACTTCCCTGTCGGCTATGCCCCACCACGCGGACATGCAGTTAACTTTGTGGTGGCTTACAACCAGCGCGAAAGCCAGCAGCCGGCCATTTTCAGCTACTCAAACTTGGGCAATAAGTGGACGTTTGACTGGCTGGCCTACCTGACTGACCAGCCCGCCAACCCCAATGCGAATGTTGGTTATTATGGTCGGGACGGCGGAATTTTGACGTATACTTCAGACGGCAGCGGCGGATTCCAGACTGAATCCTATACGCGGACCCGTTTATCCCGGCTGTCATCTTCGAGTTATCAAAGAATTTTCCCAGATGGCGAGACCCAGATTTTTAGCCAGTCAGATGGCGCAACCACGGATCGAAAAGTATTTCTGACGAGTATAATTGACCCGCAGGGCAATGCCATTAATTTTACCTACGACACGAATTTTCGGTTGGTCGCCGCCCAGGATGCCATTGGACAGGTCACCACGATTTCTTATGAATTGACAACCAATTCGGCCAGCGGTGATTTTTTCAAGATTACCAAAGTAACTGATCCGTTTGGCCGATTCGCCTCGTTCCAATACAATTCCAATGGACAGTTGAGCCAAATCACGGATGTGATTGGCATTACCTCGGCGTTTACTTATACCAACGGGGATTTTATTACTGCCCTAACCACGCCCTACGGAAGTACAAGTTTTGCATCCGGTGGAGATGGAACTTATAAAGATCGTTGGTTGGAGGCCACAGACCCGCTCGGACAAAAAGAAAGAATGGAATCGCGCATGGATCAGCAACCCAACTACCCGTTTAGTGATTCGGTTGAACCATCCGGAATGAATAACGTCAATGGTTACCTATACTATCGCAACACTTTTTTCTGGGATAAAAAGGCAATGCAAGTTGCGCCCGGTGATCACTCCAAGGCTGTGGTTTATCATTGGCTGCATGATTCCAGCGCCAGCATGGCATCTCATGTGCTAGAAAGTGTAAAACAACCGTTGGAGTCGCGAGTCTGGTATAACTACCCCGGCCAACCATGGGGAATTTATAGTGGGAATTCATCCTATCCCATCGCAGCTGGTCGAGTTCTAGACGATGGTACTACCCAGCTTTATAAATATGAACGGAACGATCTTGGCGGTTTAACTAAATTTACCGACCCACTCGGTCGGGTTACCACGAATAATTATGCCACAAATGGCATGGATTTAATTGCGGTTCAGCAGGCTGTGGGTTCCACCAATCAATTATTGGCCAGCTATGCTTACAACAACCAACACCTGCCGCTGATAGCAGTGGATGCTGCGGGGAACACCAATTTTTTTGGATACAACACAAATGGGCAACTGACTGCCTTAACCAATGCGTTGAATCAGGTCGTCTCCCTGATTTACGACACCAATGCGTATCTCACGATGATCACCGGTCCGCTGGGCATGACGAACAGCTTCACCTACGACGGCTATGGCCGGTTGCGGACGGTGACCGATTCTGAAGGCTACACCGTGACGACCAGCTACGACGCCCTTGATCGTCCCACGCGCGTGGATTATCTGGACGGCACCTATGAACAGGTGACCTACAATTATCTGGATGCCTCCCTCATGCGCGATCGGAACGGCCATTGGACTAAACAAATGCATGACCCGTTGCGGCACTTGACGGATACCTACGACAGCATCGGGCGACACACGCACATGGATTGGTGTTCGTGTGGTGCGTTGGAAAGCATTACCGACCCCAATGGCAATGTGACGGCGTGGACGCGTGATTTACAGAAGCGGGTCATCGCCAAGATATATCCCGATCTGACGCAAACCCGGTACCAATACGAAAACACCACCAGCCGGCTTAAGAGCGTGACGGATGCAAAGAACCAAACCACGGTCTATAATTATTACAATGACAACAACCTGAATTCCGTTAATTATTCTAATGCCGTCATCGCCACGCCCGGGGTGGCGTTCACCTACGACCCGAATTATAACCGGTTGCTGACGATGGTGGATGGCGTGGGCACCAACACGTACAGCTACAATGCGGTCACCAACGGGCAGTTGGGCGCGGGGATGTTGTCATCCGTGGCGAACACCTTCACCGCCAGCACCGTGACCTACAATTACGACGCCCTGGGGCGGATCACGAACCGGGCGATTGACGGGGTGGCGGAACAGTTGACCTACGACGCGCTGGGCCGGGTGACGGGGATCACCAATGCGCTGGGCAGCTTTACGAACACCTACCTGCGGGCGACAGCGCTGCTCACCACGAACTTCGGCCCGAACGGCAAAACCACCGTGTTCAGCTATCTGGGCGTGACGAACGACCAACGGCTGGCGGAAATCTGGAACCAGAACGTGGGCGGCAGCACGCTGTCCAAGTTTGATTACGGGTATGACGCACTGGGGCAGATCACCAACTGGACGCAGCAGGTGGACAACACCGCGACCAATGTACAGGTGATGCAGTATGACCCGGTGAACCAGTTGCTGGCGGTGACGGTGCATGGCAACATCGTTGCCGGGGCCATTCTGAATCAATACGCCTACGGCTACGACGCCAGCGGCAACCGCACCACCGAACAGATCGGGACGGGCACCGGTGGGGCCACGCCGGTGGCCATCAGCCAAAGCAGCTTCAATGCGAACAACCAGTTGACCAGCCGGACTGGCAGCGGTGGACAAATGCTGTTTGCGGGCGGCACCAGCAAACCGGCCACGGTGAACCACCAGACCACGAATTTTTTTGGCTATACCAGCGTCACGAATGGGACTAATGTAATCCCTGTGACCGCGACCGACTACAGCGCGAACTCCGCCACGAATAAATATCAAGTCATCGTCACCAACAATGGCGTGGCCAAGACGATTATATTTGATCTCAACGGGAACGAAACTTCGGTCGTCACTGCAATCTCCACGAATTCTTACCAATGGGACGCCGCCAACCGGCTGGTCAGCATCAACGGGCCGTCGAATCAGAGCTTATTTACCTATGATGGACTCGGAAAAAGAGTGCAGATTATCGAAATAACCAACGGTGTTGCTTACACAACAAACAAATATTTGTGGACTGGCTTACGGCTATCTGAACAAAGAACCACTATTGGAATTGTAGCCAAGCGATTCTTTGGACAAGGGGAACAAATTTCTGGAACGAACTACTATTTTACCAGAGACCATCTTGGCTCAATCCGTGAAATGGTGGATGGTTCTGGAACCATTCAGGGCAGATATTCTTACGATCCTTACGGACGCAGAACAAAAGTCTCTGGCAATCTGGATGCCGACTTTGGTTATACAGGGGATTATTATCATACCGTCAGTGGGCTATGCCTGACGTTTTTGCGGGCGTATGATCCTGATTTGGGGCGGTGGTTGAGCCGTGATCCAATTGCTGAAAGTGGAGGATTGAATTTGTATGATTATGTTTTGAACAATCCTGTGAATTGGCTAGACCCATACGGCACAGACTGCACTTCTGCTGCTGGCGCAGTTGGCAATGCTATTCAAGTTGGGAGAGCAGGTTATGATGCTTATCAAAACATCAATAACTATTTTTCCAATACAAGATCAAATCTTAAATCAGCGGCAACAGCAACTGATTTTGACCAGAATCTTTACGCATTGGATCCCGCAACGCGCGCCGACGCAATGTTTAAGGGGCTAAATGTTATTGGGACAAATTCCTATAACGTTGCGGCGAGCGCAGCCGGAACCGTGGATATACCATATGTCAGTAAGACTCAAACTGGGCTTGGAATATTTACTGGCGCCATCAACTATGCCAACGGTATAAATTTTCGTTCTCCTTCAAGTGGTTGGCATTACAATAATTCCGACAGCCTTGCACAGTTTCATTTAACAATTGGAACTGATATAACATTACCGAATGGCACGCATTTCTACTCCTGCGGAACTGCGTCAAACTAAAATTTATAAGTCGCCGCGCACTATGATTTCTAAAAGATTTATATTTTTGTATGGTGCCACAATAATTATCCTGGTGGCTGGGTGTAAACACTCTGCAACCTCCGACTCTGATGTCCGCAAACTTCTCCGTGAGAAGCCGACCACTGCGAATCATGTATCTCCGGTAATTAGTCAAGATGTAATTCCTCATTTTGGTAATACTGCTGTTGCTATAAAATGGAAAGAATTAATTGACCAGCGAGGTTTATCGCAGGCTCAATATTGGTTGGGAATGAGTTATCTGCATGGAGATGGGCTTCCGCTTGATGCTACAAATGCGTATTTATGGCTAAGTAAGGCCGCTTCAAACAATCTTGTTGAAGCTCAATATCAAGTGGGGGTTCTTACAGCCGCAGGACTTGGAATAGCGAAAAACTATGAAAAAGCAGTAGAATGGTATCAACTTGCATCAAGCAACGGAAATGCCGATGCTCAGTTTGCTTTGGGAATTAGTTATGGCAGAGGTAAGGGGATTTCAAAGGATTTGGCCAAATCGTTCAAATGGATTTACGCGGCAGCGACAAATGGATTAACCAATGCAATGACGCCATTGGCGTATTATTATTGGAATGGGATGGGAGTTCAGCGAGATTTAACTAATGCCTACATTTGGTATAAAAAGTCTGCCAACCTCGGAAATCCACAAGCACAGGTGGCATTGGCATTGTCATACTATATGTATTCAAACGAAGGGGGAGCGAAAGAACAGGCCGTTGAATTAGTGCGTTCTGCTGCCAATCACTGGTATCCTCAAGCGCAGTATTTCTTTTCGCTTTTTTGTGTTAAGGGTGATGGGGTTGTAAAGGATACCGTTGAAGCTTATAAATGGGCATCTCTTGCTTCCGATAATGGCTACGAGTATGCAAGAGGACTTCGCGACGCTATTCAAGATGGGGAAAAACTTGATTCAAGTCAAATAGCTGATGCCCTACAGCGCGCCAAAGAATTCAGCAGGACAAACCCTGTTCAACCAGAGAATGTTAATTTGCCAAATATCATTGATATGAATGCCGTGTTTGGAACCGTTCATGATGGAAAAGACCAAGTGATTTCAAACAACCCCAAAAACTAGAAAGGACAAATAAAAATATGTCTGGCCAGAAAGTGGTCAATTCTTAACTATGTACACTCCAGCTGAAATTCAGGTTTCAAGTTTCAAATTTCAGGTTTGGTTTTTTTTGCCTTTTTGCGGCTAAGCACGGCCGGTTTGTCCCCTGGCGACCTTGGCGTCTTGGCGGTTTAATTTCCGCTTTCCGCTTTACCCCCCGGACCGCGAGTGGTCCCCACTCGCAGCGCATCGCCAGACCATAAGACACGCGAAAACTCGAAGGTCCGCCCCCGTTGGAGTTCACGCTTTAACGTGTCCCGCTGGCAACCGCGTTCTGAACGACGATTTTATCGCAGCCGCACTCAACGGGCCGCACAGTGACGCAGGCACTGTGCGCGCCGGACGCTAACCGGCATAGCATAATACGTCTCACACTCGCGAAGTCATGGCCGTTGTTTTGTCAAGATGGTCTCCCGCGTGACGCTTACGCAAGCGATACATTGGTTTTTATAAACGGAGGCCCCAAGTCTGATGGAATGGTCTTCCTGTCGTCACTGCCCAAATTAAGGTTTAACACCCTTATTTTTTTGATATTCCTCAATCTCAGCCTTAAAGAAGGTATGGATTCCAAATTGCCTATACGCCTCTTTTTCGTGTTCAAATCGCTCTTTTTCGTCTTGAGATTTTCGATTGGAGGAATATCCAAAGTATCCTTGGTATCGATTCTGAGAATCAAAAAAAATAACAAATTCGCCGGTTGATTCAAACCCATCGTAAAACTTTGGTTGTTTATAATAATCTCCTGGGTTTAGGTGTATTAGAATTCCCGAAGGGTGCTGTCGATACATTTTCAACCCTGAATAATCCTTGTCGAATGGGTTCACCATCGCCATCAAAGCAACGTTAAATTTATTTGGGGTCATGGAAATTGAATCTTTTGTGAACTCGGGCACAAAGCGTTCTAAATTGCTGATGCTTGTTCCTAAGGGAACTACATCCAATTTGTCACCCCATTGTTTTGGTGTTAACTCACCCTGCGTATAAGATACGCACCCAGTGACGAGACTTACAGCTGTTAAGAATAACATCATTCTGTTCATCAGAATAGATTATGGATTGAAGAAGATCGCCCTTGCAAGGTTAAATTCATTCCCGCCACTAGACCCACCTTGGTGATGCCCAGAAAGGGGTCTACAGTTCTTGACTATATACATTCCCGCCGTAATTCCGGTTTCCCGTTTGTCTTATTTTGTGCCTTATTTGGAAGGAATGATTTTGGTGTTGTCACGGTGTGGTTCTTTGGCTGAATTTTTACCCGGTAATTATCAAGTGACCTTGCGTCGAAACCCGCCGGCCATACGGTTCCAAAGATTTGCCAAGGAAACCGCGAGTGATAATTCCACCACCTCTTGATCTGAAAAATGGTGCCGCACGGCTTCATATTCCCTTTCGTTGGCGTGGGTTTGCGAAATATTCGTGAGACTTTCAGCCCATGCCAAAGCCGCCTTCTCGCCCTCATTGAAAAACGGGGATTCCGGCCAGACCACCAAAGTATCCAGTTTCCTTTGGCTGACGCTATGGTTTCGCGCTTCCTTTGCATGTAAATCAGTGCAATAAACGCAGCCATTGATCTGCGACACGCGTAACTCGACCAAAGCCCGCAACTCGGGATTGATCTTAAAATGTTGCTGTTCCTTGGTGATCTCTCGAAGTTTCGTGATGAACTCTGGCTTTTCTCTGAAATAATCAATGCGGCTCATAGGGTTCCTTTTTCTAATAAATTGAGGTAGATAAATTCCGGCGCTTTGACTCCGGCTTGTTTGCGGATTTCGATGAGCTTGGGCGACTCAAAGAAATCTTTGGCTGCCGCGATGGAAATCCATGCCGAAAAATGGACGATTTTATTCGGATCGCTTTCGTAGTTCAGAACCTGATAGGAGCGCTCGCCAGCTTCTTTACGGATGGCGGCGGCCGCATCAAAGACTTTTTTCCAGGCCGGATAATCGGCGACTTCATGAATGATGAGAACGTGTTGCACAATAAATGAGTGGTGGCTTTTTATGATGGTTCATTGTGACGTTGGTGGCGGCCAAGTCACGCCGGCAAGTTCAGGTGGCAGTTGTTTTGGGTCGGTCGGATAGAACGATTTGAGATCAGTCGTAGATTTGGATCCCTTCAAAAATTCGAGTTCCTCGGGAGCCCCGATGATTAACCAAAGCACGTCCGCATCGGTGTCGTTGAAGACCTGACGCAACTGTTCGGGGCCGACCAACACCCCGCCGTAGCGAGGCACGGTAAGGGTTTGTTCGCCAATTCGCATCCGTCCGATGCCTTCCAGCACGAAATAAAATTCCTCCTGCCGGATGTGCTTGTGTAAGGTATTGGCGCTGTTTGGTGGTAGCCGCCATAGGCGAGCCCCAAGGTTTCCGCTGCCGGTTCTTTCTAGATAATCGGCGTTGGGAATCTGCATCAGCTTTGATGGGCGCCAATGCAAATCGTCCGGCGGGATGAGCTGATACCCGGTGAAAGCTTTCATGTGGTGGTCTGGAGTGGTTGTGGATCTTTGTTTTGTGTGGGTTAAGACATGAATTTTGGCCTCGCGCCAAGGCACCAGCTGGCCATCCAGCCAAATCATCCCGTCCCGATCATCAAAGGGTATCAATTGAGAATTCATCGCGTTGTTGGTTAAATTCATTTGATCGCGCCAAACGCCGCAAAGCAGCTGTGTTTGTGCAAGAGTTCGACTGTGTTGAAGCCGACTGAACGCAACAGGTCCAATTGAAACATCAATGGGCGCGGGGTGTCCTCCTGCGTGATATAAGCAAACACCTCGTCGCGATAGGCTTCGTCCTTGAGCTGCGTCAGATACGCCCCATACCGGCGCCACATCAGGGACTGCACACGTGGGTCTGAATGTTCCACCAAATCGCAAATCCACAGTGAACCACCTGGCTTTAGCGCGGCGTGAAATTTGGCGAAGACGCTGTGCCACTCGCCCTCAGCCCGAAGGTGGTGCAGAACGGCGGCGGCACAGATGAGGTCAAAGCGCGCTTCGCCGAGGGGCAAATCCCGAATATCGCCTTGCAAGGCGGTGACTGTGCCGGAGGTCGCACGGCTGACCCGCTCGACGGCACGGTGCAACATCGTCCGGCTAAGGTCCATCAGCGTGACATCCAGGTGAGGAAACCGCGCCAAAACCTTGAGCGCATAGTTGCCGGCACCGCAGCCAACGTCCAGCAGGGAGGTTGCCGCTGGAGTCACGCTGGCGGTTGCCTCGGCGATTACGTCGAGCGACAGCGGGGCATCAATCGTTGCCTGCTGACCAGTTTGCAGATTGCTAAACCGCTCCACTTCCTGGTCAAACCGCTCGCGAATTTCCTCGACGGTTGACTTGGCGGGGACCGGCATCGCCCTGTTTGTTTTGGCCGTTTGCATTCCCCATTATTAGCCGGTGTCCTGATTATGTGGAATTGCTATGACTGAATAATGGTAATACATTTAGGGTATGAATAGACCTGCCGTTCGTGAGCTGGAATGTTTTGTCGCCGTGGCTGACCAGCTCAATTTTTCGAAGGCGGCCCGGCAGCTGAATCTTTCCCAGCCGCCGTTGACACGACACATTCAGTCCTTGGAAGAAAAACTGGGGGTTCGATTATTCCAGCGCAATACCCACTCCGTTTCACTGACCGCGGCGGGCGTCCTCTTCCGCGAAGATGCCCAGGCAATCCTGAGCCATCTCGACCGCGCCAGTGCGACGCTCCGGCGTGCTAGCCAGGGGGAAACCCTGCGGCTACGCCTCGCGTTTATTGGCGCCTTGCTCGATGAAAAGCTAGTGGAACTGCTCCAAAGATTCCGGCAGCTCCATCCGGCCTGTCAGGTGCAAATCACCGACCTTTCGCCTTCGGCGCAACTGGCGGCCTTAAAGGCCGGCGAATTGGACGGCGGTTTCATCGGCGCCAGACCCGCTAAACCCTGGAAAGGCTTTGATTTTGCGGTCTGGGGAACGGAGCCGCTCATGCTGGCCCTTCCGGAAACTCATGAATTGGCCAAGTTTCGCGACCTGACTTGGCTGCAGTTGCAAAACCGCAACTGGGTGATGGTTTCGCGGATCGCCGCCCCCGCCTTCCGCCAGCAGTTTGCGCTACTTGAAAAGGCTCACGGACTTTCAGCCCGTGTCATTCAAGAATCCGACCGCGTCCCGGCCATTCTGACCATGGTGGCGGCAGGCAGCGGGATAACGATGGTGCCGCAATCGGTCACCCACCTGATTTCCAAAGGCGTGGTGTTTCGGAATCTACCCGCACCTCAACCAGTGCTGCATCATGCCTTCGCCCATCCATCCGGGGGGATGTCCCCGGCGCTGGAAGCATTTCTCAAATTAATGAAATGCTTTGAAAAGCCCTAATGCGGAGAACGTTTAAGGGATGAGTTTATAGTTCAAGCGAGGTGCCTGAATTGCCAGTGAAAAATTGCCAAAGCCTAACCCTTGCGAAGGTATCCAGCCGGCAATACGCAAGAAGTTGTTTCTCAATCACACTTTTCCGCTCACTAGCCGTGCTGGTCTGAATTGCTTCACAAAATGCTTCTTGGGCTGTTCCTCCATCACAGTCGCCTTCAAGATCATCGTACCTCAATTCAGGCACGACAGCGGACACCACCGCCTTGATGCTCCAGCTGCCTTGCTGGTTGGGGTGGTAGTAGCGATTCCGTGCAACTGGAAGAAGATCGACCATTCTTTCAAGGATTTCCTCCAATGGCTCTGCTAAATCAGGGAAACGCTCGGCTAATTTTCGAATACGGGTTGCTTCGAATGCCGGAAAGGGTTCCTGACAAGGTACAATCCCACTGAAATTCAGGTTTCAGGTTTCAAATTTCAGGTTTGTCTTCCGGCGTTTCCGCTTTCCGCTTTCGCCATTTCCGCTTTTTCTTCAGCCACTAACCCTTTTTTGTTTTGGCACCGCAATTTTTGCAACGACTATTTTCCCGATTTAGCTTGGTCAATTTTTGTTTGCGCCGTATAACCGTGGCAGGTTTCGGGTTCAAGCGGTTTAAACAAATTTAATCAAAGGGAATTAACATGACATCATTGGGCAAGGTATTGGCAATCGGGGCGGGGTTGTTTTTTTCACTCCAGTCCGTGCACGCGCAAGCCGTCCTCGGCGGCAGTTTTGTCGGCGAAGGCACCCCCACCGCGCCGCCGGACTCCCTCGTCCAACTCGTCGCCGAGTCGCAGGGTCTTGACCAAATCGCCCCGTCTGATTTACCCGCCTTTGGCACCTACTGGTTGGTGCTGCCCGGCGGCGTCACGGCGCCGTTGCCCTGCCCGCCCTACGACGAGACACTGCCCATCTATCAGATTGCCGACGGCCAGTTCCTTGTGGACCAGACCGGCGGTCAGGTGGCGGTCAATTCCCGCCAATTGCTGCGGCACACGGCCACCCTCAGTCCCGCCACGGCCGTGGCGGACGCCGTGAGCGCCGAGACCGAATCGATTGTAGCCCTCGTCGACCAGATCCAGACCGAAGACGACAACCGCCAGCTCCGGACCATGGCCCTGTCCCTGGGCATGGATGTCCCCTCCCTCGGCGGCGACGGCACCAACGGAACCAGCGGTGGCTTTACGGCAAATGACCTGATCTCCACGCCAATCGACCATGGCACCAACCTGTGGATTGCTCAAGTCAGCGCGGCCGCCGGAAGCCTGTCGGGTATTGGCACCAACACCCTGGCGGACATGTCATATGAAATCCAGTCCCGCACCAACCTGACACAGGTTGATTGGCAATCGGAAGGATTTATTCTGGGTTCGGAAATAACCAACTGGACACACTTGAGCGTGCCGCAGCTCGGCCGGACCAACCTGTTCATCCGCTTGAAATCATGGAGTGCTGATGGCAGCGGTCTGCCAATCTGGTGGCAGTTGCAATACTTCGGTACCAACGGTGTAAATCCAAACGCACAGGATGCGGCGAGTGATGGCTGGACAATCTACCAAAAATTTCAGATGGGGCTGAATCCCAATACTCCCACCACCCCGCCGCCGCCACAAGGTCTGTCAGCGATTTACAATGTTTCCAGTGGTGAGGCAAATGTAAGTTGGGTGCCTTCACCCGGCCCTGTTACGGGTTACACGGTTACGGATTCAGACGGCAACACGTTCAATGTCTCTGCCTCAGCGGATAGCCTTGTGGACAACATATCTTCGGACACGCCTGACCCGTGGAATGAGGGCAACCTTGACACCACCTTTCAAATTCAAGCGCATTACGGCTCAAATAATTCGCCGTGGGCTGGCCCGGTGTCTGTTGAAAAAAATATGATGATTGGCAGCATTGTTCCGGGCGCGCAGGGCACGGCATATCTGGCCGTGTCTGCCCTTCCGCCCAATACAGCGGTGATCCGTCTGACGGTGATTGATTACAATTATTTGTATTTTATTGATAGCTACGACAGCAATGCTTTCACCGCAACCTACAATATTCCAATAAGCGATTTCACAAACGGCCTATATCAACTGCCAAATGATGCGGTGCTTGGCGAAGGGGATAACCTCTGGAACTACAACTGGTATGGACAAGCCGTAGGAACAAATGGCCTTGGTCTGACGGCCACAACATGGTTGACAACAGTTTATACATCACCGCAGGACAATTTTCAAATGACCTGGCTCGTGCCACCCTTTTTCGACGGGCGGACGCAACTTAAACAAAATCTGATTTTTCAACTTCGCGCTGCTTTGGCCGACCGGCCATTTCAATATACCGAACTTTATACCAACTATGGCGTCGGCTTTTATTTCGTTTCCAGTCCAACCAACTATGCGTATGCCGGTTATTTTAATTTTTCGGAGTATTACAACGGCATCGGAGTAGCTTATGAACCTTATTTGGATACGTTTCTACCGTTTGAAGAAAACTATTTTGATCGGAATTTTGTGTTCAACTCGTCCTATTTGAATTCAAACGGACGCACCACTACTGGCGTTGGCGGTGAGTTTGATTACTACGGTTCCGGCGGCTTAACCATTCAAACAACGGGAAACATTAACAATTATCTCGAATTGCCGCTGGCTTATGAATTTGTCGCCCCGACGACGAATGGAGCCACCATTTCCTCGGTTCTGGCAACAAATCAAACACGCTGGCTGTCCACTTATCCCGTGGACTCATCAAGTGTGTATTTAACTGAAATCGGCATTACCAATGAATACAGTTATAGTCCGGCAATCAATGCGATGTTCAGCAACGCCCGAAATTGGTTTGGGCTGCAATACTTGTCTGCTGAAATTGGCTACGCCGGCCCTTCGACCACCACCCTTTATGCCGGGGGCAACACAACGCAAGGCGGGTATTTTTATCCAGAGACGGCACAGCCACGGTTTCAAATTGTGGGGTATGATTACTGGATGGCACTGGACCCCTTTTATAGTCTTGTCACAAACGGATTGGATTACCCAGGTATGGCGGGACTTTCTACGACTCACACAAATCCAGTTCTGATTACCTCCGTAGGCAATTCTGGATTTAAAGTGGCGTGCTTTGCGAAGCTGGCGGTGACAAATTCTGCTTACAGCGGCGTATATGGTTATATGCAACAATATTTTGATCAGGCCTATCAGATTGACACTAACGGCTATGTGACGGCAAACACGACTGGTATTCTTTCGCCTTATGGAAGCTTTTTTGCCACACAACCCGGCACGGTTGCGCTGGTAACGATGCCGGACGTTGACACCGGCCAGCGTGGGACAAACACGGTTTACGCAATAAATCTCTCATTGGACGCGAATCGTGACGGCACGATTGACCCTAGCTTTTCTGGCCGCGACAACACTACCACCAGTAGCCCTTATGCGTTTTGGGCGAATAATAACTATGATCGGTTTGTCCTCGATTCGGATGACAATGCATTTTACGACGATGATGTGCATGTTCAGGGTTGTCCCTACACGCCGGATCAAAATACGCCTGATTGCAATTTTCTAGATGGCGCCGGCCATCGGGTTATTCCTTGCGCGCGTGATCTACAAGACTTCGCGCGACTTTGGGTTTGCGGCGTAACGTCAAACTTGTTGGCTAATTTGCCAGCGGGCAGCACGGTCACGTTGAACTGGGGCGATGTGGGCGGTCCGAATAGCGGCAATCCGACGATTGATCTTTTCACCGCTGCCGATCCTGATGGCGGCATCGGCTATCTCACAAATTCCACAACTGCGGATTCACAAATCGATTCTTCGTATTGCCCTTACATCGGACGGCTCGGCCCCGGAAGCAATATTGTCCTAAACGCCAGCACGTTTACCAATAATTGGGCCGGCAACCACTTCATCTGGTGCGGCGTCGGTTACGGCACAGGCAGATTGAATTTGACCATTGCCGACAGTAACGGCAACACGCTAGCACAAGCAACCACCGACATTCAAATCGTGGACATCAAACAAATGTATGAGCGGTGGACTGTCGGCGATTTGCCGAACATCGCACCTTTGACCAATGCCATTCTGGCAGCGGACGATGGTTTGCCTATTGGTGCGCCTGCATTCAATTATGCAATACCGCAGAACACGAATACGCCCTACATTGTTTACGTCCACGGTTGGAACATGGAGATATGGGAAAAAGACCGCTTTGCCGAGTCTGCATTTAAACGACTTTTCTGGCAGGGCTATCAGGGTCGCTTTGGGAGTTTCCGCTGGCCAACTTACAATGGTTTCACCGGCAGCTATTGGCAGGCACTTACGGACACTCGTAATTATGACAACAGTGAATTTATTGCTTGGCAGTCAGCAGCAGGTTTGTTGAATACACTGACCAACCTCAACGCGGAATATTCCGGTAAGGTTTATTTGCTGGCTCACAGCATGGGTAATATTGTGGCAGGCGAAGCTCTGCGGTTGGCAGGAAACAATCAAGTGGCTAATACCTATGTTGCCAGCCAGTCGGCGCTACCGGCACATGATTATGATGCCACCGTAACCACCCCTTATTTGCTCCAATTTTCTTATCGGTATCCTTCCGGGTTGTTGTGGGCGGCGGGAACAGTTAATTATGGGCCTGACGCACCCAACATCTACGGAAACTTTCTCGCCACCAATGCCAGCGCTGTTGGTCGGCGAATTAGCTTTTTCAACACAAGTGATTTTGCGCTGGCAGCGCCACGTTGGTGCTTTGACCAAATCACGAAGCCGGATTACATACCACCGAACAACTTTTATTACTACGCAGGAAGTTTGAGTGATTCCGCACCCTGGAATCTTTTTTATGATTCGCCTATTCTAGGTGGCGCTGGAACTTTGGTGGACATCGTGACCAATCTAAACAATCACTATAAAATCATGGCTTACGGCGCTGAATCCCATTCAACCGCTTTGGGAGCAACGCCGGGAATCACCAATGTGGTTAATCTTAATCTAACAACAGTGTGGCCGACTGATACATCTGGGCATAATTACGGCGATCACTTTTGGCATAGCGCAGAGTTTCGTGGTGACTGCTGGCAAGAGTGGAATTATTGGAACACGTTGTTGTTTTCGTCCGGATATGGTTTTAACATCAGCATTCCATGAAAGTCCGTCCATCAATTATTTGGTTTGTTGGTATCGTTGCGGGGTTGATTGCCCTGTTGTTGTGGCATGAAAAAAAGAAGCCGGTGGAAACACCGCCAACAGTTTCGATTGAAACAAATACTCCGCTGCCAATGGTCGGCAGACCGAGCAAGCCAGCGGGCGTGCCTGTTCAAGCGGCTGGGTCATCACCCCCGGCGGCGACAAATTTGACTGCCCCGCCGCAAGACAAGGGCGAACAGATTAAAAACGGATTAGCTATGTTGAACGACGTGCCTATTGCCTTTTATGGCCGATTGGAAGACCAGTTTGGCAATGCAGTTGTAGGCGCGCAAATCGCTGGAAGTGTGCGGATTTACAACAATGTTCAGTCAACGGTGGAACACTTAACGACGGTAAGCGACGAGAACGGAATGTTTCAAATAAAAAGCGGCAAGGGAGAAGGCTTGGGTATTATGCCCAAGAAGGATGGTTACGTTCTGGCTACGACCAGCACAGAGTTTAAATACTCTTATATGTATAATGGGCAATTTACACCTGATCCAAAAAATCCTACAGTTGTCAAAATGTGGAAGTTGCAAGGCGCAGAGCCGTTGGTGAGTCTTGCTAAGAAATACAAGTTGAATTATACAGGTAGGCCTATTTACTTTGACATGATTTCCGGAAGGACAGTTTCAAACGGCGGGGATTTGAAAGTGACAGTGAACCGGCCAGACGGCATAATATCACAACAGCACCCGCAGAATTGGAGTGTAAAAATTGAAGTTGTGAATGGCGGTTTGGTTGAAACTTCTTTTGAAGAATTCCGCACGACCTATTCTGCGCCAGAAAGCGGTTATCAGCTCACTGATATTTTAGGAAACAACAATGGCCCCGATTTGGTAGATTCGATTTTTTTTGTGCAGAGCCGTAACGGCCAAGTTTATAGCAAGGTTCACCTCTTATTTGGTATTAACAACACGCCGGATGGATTTATGGACATCTCGTTTAGCGGCGTTGCCAACACAAACAGTTCACGCAACTGGGAGGCAACCGTGCCTCAATAAATATGATGAAACGACAAATTACCGCAGTTTTGTGGATAGGGCTTCTCATTTCAGATTTTCGGAGTGTTGCTGCTCCGCTGGATTTCACCAAAGCGATTAACTACTCGGCGCCGACAAATTTTTACCGTTCGCGCTTTGATGAATCTCGCAGTGATCCGGGCGACAGTCCATTCTCCATGAACGGACGGGAATTTTTTCATTACATGGACAAAAACGACCGATATGGCCTCGTAATTTTTCAATTCGGTCTGATAGGTGCTTATGTTGGTGAAGGCAAAGTTGTTAAGTTTTCACCTGTTACCCCGGCATCTATGAAGACGGAGATGGAAAATGAATATCTTGGAAAATTTCCAAATTCGATGCAATTGGTAGAAGGTGAAATTAGCGAATTAACTTCTGTCAGTCTGACAGTCGCCAGACAACCTGGCTCGATTCGTCCATACTTTCTGCATTTTTGTTGGATTCAAGTTGAGACGAATGCCGTTCTAAAAATCAGTGCTTTTTCTTGCAATGCCGAATCGTTCAAAGCCGTTACGAACTCGTTGCAGTCTCTTCAAATAGACAAGCCAAAACTCCTCGAAATTTTCCACTCCATATCCGTTAGCGAGAAGCCATAGCTACGTACACGGCTCGGTTCCTGACTCTGCCCAATCCCGCTGAATCCGTTTTCAGACAGTCCCCCTGCCCCCTTTGTTTCTCTGTTCCTTGGTTGTTCACCCCGTCTTTTCCGCTTCAGATTTGAGTTTTTTTGTGCCCTTTGCGCCTTTTCGCGGCCAATAATGCTCGTTCGTGTGGTTCGTTCCTTTCGTGGTTAATAATTCCGTTTTGTCTTCTGCCTTCTGACTCCTGCCTCCTGGCTCCCTGTTTTCATTCAGGTTTCAGGTTTCAAATTTCA
>Ga0214172_1000265_pt1 | contig 26805 bp, 34 predicted proteins | sample TroBogEpilimnion_29_FD_153010 | JGI IMG/M metagenome (GOLD analysis project Ga0214172, IMG submission 153010) | Freshwater microbial communities from Trout Bog Lake, WI - 12JUL2007 epilimnion | ecosystem: Environmental > Aquatic > Freshwater > Lake > Epilimnion/Euphotic zone | place: Trout Bog...
CCCGCCGCCGCCGCACCGTTGACGATGCCCAAATTTCCTTGGGGAACCGTGCTGGCCGAGGCCGACGAGATGTCCTGTCCAGGGATCGGGTTAATGTCACAGTTAAACGTGACAGTCGCCGCAACGGCGTTGACCGTGCGAAAATAAACGCGCTGGGAGGTCTGCTGGAAATAGTCGTTTTTCTGCGATTCCTTCCACGCCGAGCCGTCAAAGGAGATTTGAAAATCAGCCGTTGCGGACGTGATGCGAAGGAAATTAAACGTGCCGGTCGCGACGGCTTGCACGTCACCGCCTGCCAGAATGTTTGCGGAATATTTCATGCGGTTTGTTTGCGGAAAAAGAAAAAGTAAACTGCGGCCAGACCAGCGCCGACGAGCGCGACGAGTCCCCATTTTATGCTGGACGCGTTGACGAGGTTTGCCGCCGCCGTGGGGGGGATGGCGTTGCCGATGGTCACACCGCCGCCGCCAGCACCGGGTGCCGCAGTGCCGCCACTGCTTTTAAGCCCGCTGATGGCGTTGCCGAAAGTCGCGAGGTCCGAACCGCTAAGGCCGGTTGTGTTCGTGGTGTAGTTCACCGCGCCGCCATTGGCCACGGTGATTTTGTTATTGGAATCCTTCACCGACGAGACTTGAACCTTAGAGTCGGTCTTGACGTTGTTGGTGGTCGTGTTGTTGCCGACCGTGTTTTTATCACCCTGCGAGCTGATGCCCTGACCACTCGTGGTGGCGGTGTCTTGCGTGTTCGTGGTGGCCGGTGCGCCACCGCCGCCGCCGCCGAGGATGCCAGAGAGAAAGCCCATATTATTTGCCGCGACGAAGCGCGAAAAAGATCACGCCGCCGAGGATTAAAACCGACACGCCGACGATGACCGCCACGACCGTTTTAGAAACTCCGGTGCCGCCTTGCGTGACATTGCCAAAGGTGACCGGACCAGAAGGGGCGGCAGGAGCTGCAGCGCCGCCGCCGCCGCCTCCCAAGCCGCCGAGCAGGCTCATGAAGTCCATAGCGTTATTTACCGCGACGGGTGACCACGAGGACGAGCAGCACGAGGCCGAGGACCACCGCGCCGCCAATCATCAGCATCTGTGACGGGAAAGCGGTTATGCCAGTGCCAGGGGTGACGACCGGCAGCACGGGTTTCGTCGGCGCTTTCGCGCCTTGCAACGCGGTGACGACGGGTGCCGCCGCGCTGACGAGGGAACCGAGGCTGCTGGTGAGATTGCCAATCCAACTTGAACCGGTTGAAGCATTAGGGTCTTCCATAAGTCCTTTCAAATTTCCCGTTCCTATTGACCCGCCGACTTGCGCCAGCGGGTCTAAGGAACGGGGGGATTTTTATTCGAGATTGCCGTAAATGCTCGTGAGGATGGTGATGGTGCGCGGGTTGTCATTCTGCGCGGTCACAGTGGCAACAATCGAAAGCTGATTGTTCGGGTCCATCGGCAGGCCGGTCGTCGGATCGTCCGACCGGTCAAAAACGATGTCAAAGCGGTTGCGGGGGATGGCGTCCACGTTCACGCCGCACTTGCGGAGCGAGAGCAGATTGTCTTCCCACGTGAGGGTGCGAATCAGGGTGTTGCCCTGCTTGACCACCACTTTGCTAATCGGATCGGTGACCGTGAGCAGGGAAATGACCTGCAACATTTCACCGGCCACATTGTTTACCAGGTCGGCCACCTCGATGTCACCGATACCAGGGTAAGCCTTGAACAATTGCTTTTCCTTGGACAGTCTCACGACCGTGCCCGGGATCGCCAGCGAATTGTCGTATTCGACATTGCCCGCCAGCGTGGCGGATGCAAACGTGCCCGCAACGCCGGTCACCGGCTGCATGGTGAATTGGAACACCACACCGCCAATGTTGCCGGTGGCCTTGCCGTTCGCGCCAAACGCGGTCGGTAGGGCCATGGCGAGCGCCGCCTTGTAAGACTTGCGGAAGTCTTCCGAGAACGCGAAGGGCAGGCCGAACACTGCCGTGGTGGCCGTGTTGTTCGCCAGCGCCGCCTGAATCGCCAAGTCAGCCGCCGAACCCATCAACACCGGCAAAGCGCCGTAGCTGACAAGATTGACAACCGCTGTGACCGGCACACCGCCTTGAAAATACTGCACCGTGCCGCCGTTGTTTCGATCATTCAGCGCGTTCAAGCCCACCGCGCCAAACAATTGGTTCGGCGTCCGGGTGCGTTCCGGCGAACCGTTCGCCAGGATGACGACCTGTGACAAAGCCGCCGCCAGTGTGGGGACAGATTTGCTGGCAATGCCGGTGGCGCTAAACGTCACAGCAAGCTGGACGAGCAGGCAACCGAGATTGATGTTTTGCGGCATTTCCATCGACCACACGACGGGGGCAGCACCCAGCGCGGGGTTCGTGATCTTGGTGACCGGCTGATTAAATTCTAGAGGCATAATGAAAAAAACGGCAGTACGGTTGCGGTTTAGGCCTGACCGGTCACGATATTCCGCGCTTTACCGATGCGGAAAACGAGGGCGACGACGGCGAGGGAGATAACGGCGATGGTGATGATAGTTTTGATGGAGGGCATTTTGTTTGGTGGCCGATTGGCCGGTGACAGATCGGAAAGATTTCCGGTCCTTTCGTTCGCTGTGACTTTCCGGGTGCCCTCGGTTTTCAGTCCGACGCTTGCACCGTTTGAGTTCACTTGAACTTGTTGACGCCAACCCTGCCACACCTTGCCGTGTCACAGGTAGCGACAAGGCGGGACGCTTCGTGACACCCTAAAACAGCTTGCCCGCAAAGGTTTTCAGGGTCACGCGGTTGTAACTGATGAAGCTGCCGAGCGGCAGGCGGGACACCGCGACGGAATCCGCGCCGAGTCCCTGCACCTTTTTTAATTCGATGGACTCCTGCAACCGGAAACACACCATTTCGGTGGCGCTGCCGAGAATCGACGAGTTGAGCCGGTGCGGTTCCTGTGTGGCGGTGACCAGTTCGAGATTTTCCGACCGCCCCATCTGTGACAGCATGGCCAACTCTTTGGGGATGCTGTCACGGTCCTGCCAGCGCCAGATTTCATCCGCGAAAAACATTTTCTTGTGCCGCGTCCGCTGGGACACCTTGAACGACCAGTCACAGAAAAAACGAAACGCGCCCTCGGTGTCGCCCGGAAACATCTTGTGCGGATTGAAACACACCCACCGCGTTTGCAAGGAGGCCTCTAATTCGCGCGGGCTGGCCACGTGGGGCAGCTTGAGCCGCGCCGCCGCCTGTCCCATGTCGTCAAAGATGAAACGCGCAGCACACGGCGTTTTTACCAGGTGAAGAAAAGCAAGGGTCGTTTTGCCCGTGCCGGTCATGCCGAGAATTGCCGTCGAGCACGGCTTAAGCGTAAAGTCAGACATCAGACAAAAAGAGTTTCGCCTTCTGTGACCGCAATCGAGTCTTGAAAAAAAGCACTGCCGACAAACAAAAGCGAAGCTTTAAATTGGGGCATTCTTTCGGGGGGAATTTCAATGACCCAGCAAAAATTCTGCCACGAGGCGCGCGGGTCCGAGCCTCCAGCAAAATGAATCACCACGGCAGTTTTAGACAAAAGTTTTTCGACAGCCTCAATGAAGTCAGCCCATTGAACTTGTCGCAATTTATTGTCAGAGTTGCCGATTTGAATTGTGACGGTGGTATTTTTCATAAATGCGCGATGGCCGAAAGTTGGGCGTCCAGTGTGACCAGTCCGCCGTCGATGAGCGCCCTGGTAAATTTCGCCATGGGCACGGCGGCATATTCCAGCCGCGGGATGAGCGGGAAAAGATTGATTGGCGGGCACGGTCCGTAGGAATTTTCTTTTTCCATAAAATTTGAGCCGATATTTTTTAGTTCCTCGGCAAACGGACACTCGCGGGTTGCAACCATCCGGCAAGCGCCGGAATTGGTAACGGGGGAAGGAATCGAACCTTCTGCCTCTTGGTTATGAGCCAAGCGAGCTACCAATGCTCCACCCCGTAAATTTATTTTGTTTTCGGCGCGGTCACAGTTCCGCCGGACAGTTTGGCTTCCTTGGCGATGAAGCGGTGCCGCGAAAATTTGTCCCAGCCGTAAATGCACAGGCCGAGCGTCAACAGCGCGCCGTCCGACTTGACCGGATTGACCTTGGCTTCGTTGAGTTTGCGCGCCAGAAATTTGGGCAGGTATTTCAGCAGGATTTTCTTGGTGATCTTCGGCATGGTGGCGTCTGCCTCAATCTGCGCGATGAGCGCGGGGGCGAGGTTAGCCAGTCGCGCCCGCTTCACGTCCGACATTTTGTCCCAGCTCTCAAGTCCGCTGATTAGCTCGTCGGTGATTTCAGCAACTTCGTCCGGTGTCCAATCCAGAATCGCCACAGCCTCAAGATCATCTTCACCAGCCACAGGCACAGCCGCCGCTGCACCCTCTGGACCAGCCGCCGACGGTGCCGCCGCAGCCATGGACGGAATTGCCGGAGGTTCCTTACGAACCACCGGACGGGACGACACCGCCGGACGACCGGCGGGCAAAAGATGTTCCTCAGGGTGAGTCTGTCCGGGATGGCGGGATTTCCATTTTCGTATTCGCTCTCGACGCTTGGCGATGTCCGCGCCGGACTCGGCGGGCTGGCCTCCATGTCGCGCTGCAATCGTTTCAGCAGCATCCGCGCCGGTTTCGTTTCCAGCCGCGTCTGCCACCGTGACGTTTTCCAACGCAGGACGGACGCCGCCGCCCGGCGGCGGGTTGTCCAGTCCAATTTGAGTTTCGCCAGACATGATTTAAAGGTCGTCACATTCCCAGCCGGTTTTCTTTTTGTCCGGACTCGGCGCGGGCTTGCCGCCGGACACCGCCTTTTGCTCGCGCAACGTCCGCAGCTTGTCCTCGGCTACGTTTATTTCCGTGTCCAACCATTTTTCATCCTTCACCACAGGCGCCGCGGGTGTCGGTTTCGGGGTCGGTTCGGGCGTGGGGGTCGGCTTTACTTTTTCCAAGTCCGTTTCGCCGGTCACAGCGGCCTTGGCGGCGGGGGGAAGTCCGCCGCCGGAATCGTGGTTTAGTAGGAGTTGTTTCACGAAACGGACTATGCCACCGGTCCGGCTGTCACAGGTAGTGACAAGCCGTGACAGGCCGGAAACATTTCAGTTTGTCCGCTGTCCGCTTGTCCGTCCGTCCGCTTGGGGGGGGCTGGACAGTGTCCGCTTGCTGTGCGCGGTAAAATTCGGCCAGCATCTTTTTTACGAGCTGTCTTTCTGGCGGGCGAGTCCCTGTCACAATCCACGCGTATTTGTCGGACCAGTCCCATCCGAAAACGTCCCATCCGTTTTTGTCGTAAAAAATCACCTGATCGGAATGCGGCAAATAAAGCGCGCTGCCGTCCGCAAGTTGCATGGCTTTAACCGTTGGCCGGACAAGGCTCTTGCTGAACTGTGACAGGTCAATCAGTCCAGGGGAATTCCACGCGACGGCGGGCGTCGTTGGCGTCGTCGCCTTTTCCAGCTTGGCAATCGTGTTTTTAAGATCGGAAACCAAATCAGCCGGCCAATGCCCTTTTGCCGCCTTGAGCGTTTCTTTGGCGTTCGCCAGCGCGGAACCAAGTTCGCGGGGTTTGGGGCTGAACGGTATCGGAACGGGGATTTCGTCCTGAATGACGAGGTTGAATTGTTTTGGCGAACCCACCGCCAGCGCGTCCCGTTGGCGCTGGACGCGCTTGCGACACGCGGAGGTGTCGAGACGGGCTTTCCCGTGCACGGCTACACCGCAGCCGCATTCACAGAGCCGGAAGGGTGTCACAGTTCGTCCGAGAAATTCCAACACGGCGAGCGCGACCAGGACGCGGGGTGGCAGGTTCGGAAATTTGCTTTGCAGTTCGGTCACACTCAGGCCGGTGGTCGTCGCGTCGATCAATTGGTTTTCGTGCATAATGTTTTTCATTAAAAGCTCCCCTTCCCCGTTTTACTGCCGAGATTACCGCGCAACCGTGACAATTCGTGGACGCATAACCTACGCTTTGCGTCCGTCAACTGTTCCGGCTGAGGGACAGCTATTGAATCCCCCTTCGTTCCTGCCGAGCGAAGCGAGCTTTTACCAACCCCCTTCGTTTCTGTTGAGCGAAGCGAACTGTTAATTCCCTCCCTCTTATCCTTAATCTTTTCTTCCTGAAAGGAATTAGATATATGGTGTCCCCCTTTTTTGTCGGAATCATTTCCCCCATTTTTGGGTGTCACAATTCCCCCATTTTTGGGGGAATTGAACTGCAAAAAATAATAGTTCGTCGGCGGGCATCCCCGCAGGCCGTCACACTTGAGATAACCGGCCTTCACCAACTCCTCGGTTCGGCGGTAGGCGGTCTTCTGGTCGTCGCAGCCGTCCCACAGTGCCACGACCGGCCACGGCAGCGGAAAGGCCGCTTCAACGTCCGTCTTGGGGTCAACGTAGAGCTTGGACCCAATGCGGCACAGAACGCGGAATGCGCCCGCGCTGATGGCGTGGTCACGCTCGGCGGAGAGCTTGAGCCGGATGATGCGTTTGTCCTTCATGTGCCGAAATTCTTAAACCAGTCCGGGGCGGTGTCGTCGGTTAGAAACTTGTCGTTAGCCGGTTCGGTGTCGAGGGTCGCCCAAATCACCTGAGGCCGACCGCGCAAGCCCGTCACGCGTTCGCCCGTGTCCCGGATGTCCCCGCGCTGGTGCAGCTCGGTGAAGCGCGGCCAGACGTGCTTAAGCGCCTTGCCGATGCTTCCGGCCACTTCGCGGGACGTTGCCCGCCCCCCGAACTTGCGGAGGTGCAGCAGGACGAGCTGGCGCATTCCCTCGCGCCTTTGTTCCTGTGTGTAGAGTTTTAGCGGTGAGATGGTGTGCATTTTTTTTAGTTTCCCAGCGGCGAATGGTGGCAGGTAGCCAGCGAACGACTTGACCGAATGAAATATCAGGTTGCGGAATGTGACCGGACGCGCGCCGACGATACAACGTGCGAACCGTGATTTTGAGAAACGCCGCCAAATCCTGATTGGTCAGCGTGGATTCTAGCGAGCGGTTGGAGATCATAGCGCGCAGGTTTGAAACCAGAATATCGCCGCACAGCGCGGGCATTTGTATTTCTCCTCGGTGCAGTGGCGGGATTTCCACTTGTCGCCCGTGCGGACCAGTGTGACCGCGACGGGCTGGCGCTGGCGTTTGAGTCCGTGCTGATTGGCGCGGCTTGAGGGTGCCGAACATTTTCCGCAGTTCATTGTGCCGCCTCCTTGACCCGTTTGAAGTGCGCCTTGCTTTCCGCGCTTTCCACCAGCCGGTTGGCGTCGATCCATTCCGCCGAATTATTCCGGCAGGCGGGACAGGTCACGCCGCGCCGGTCGTCCCAGCGTCCCACGGGCTTACGAATGGTCACAACGTCATTGCAGAACGAGCAATACCAGTGACCCAATAAAATGGTGTTCATTGTGCGCCCTCCTCAACTTCAATCACGATGTCATAACACAGACCGAAAATGGTTTTGATAACCAACTCGCGAATGTTTTCAGCGTAACCGCAGATGCCGCCGCCGTGTGTGACCTCGCGCCAGCAATAGCCGTTTTCGTCACGGTGGATTTTCCAGACTTGATAATAAGCCTGCGTCGGACCGAACGGACCAATGATTGTTCCGTCTGGCTTTAGTAAAATTCGATTGCCGTATTTGTCCGTCGCGATGATTTTACGAGCCGTTATTTTTGAAGCGTTTTTAGCGGTCAGCAGCCGCCCGCCCTCCAATTTTACAGAGCCGATAATTTTCATAATTATTTAAGCGGCAAAGGGGATTTGACGGGGGGGGGGTGTCACACTTAAGAACTGAGAACAGAACTCGTCACCAAAGACAGGCGGGAATCTGTAACCCATGCTGAAACGCTGTAGCGGGGGCGAGTATTGGCACGTGCCGTTATAAACGTCACGGCGTTTCTCAACCGCAGTCCACGCCTTGAACCAGTTGCAGGACTCACAAGCGGGCTTGGCTTCGGCACTCACAGCGCCACCCCTTTCCGAAGCAGGCTCTGTTCGAGCATCATCAGGCCGCGTGTCACAGCAAACTTGTTGCTGTGACCGTAAACGACCTTTAGCCGATGCAATGCCGAAACGGCTTCGACAGGTAGTCTTAAGTTGGTTTTTTTATCAGCCAAAGGCACCGCCTTTGCTTTAGTCGTTTTGGTTTTTGTTTTATTCATTGGTAGTGTTTTTATTTAGTTTTGCTGGCGTTCGAGCGTGTTTTGCTCGTGTGCTTATATGTTTATAACATATAACACCGCTAGGCAAGCCAATTCTTGCACAATCTTTATAACGTGCTAACCTTGGGTAGTTATGAACACAAAAACAACCGCACCATACAAACGGAAACCCCTGCGAGCGTTTCAGGCATGGCCAGAGAACGAAAAGCGTTTAGCTATTGCCAGTCAGCTTGGAATTAATATTTCAGAACTGATAAACGAAGCCTTGCAGGCGAATTTAGAAAAAGCCCTTCAAGTGAAAATGAAGAAGATGGAAACTGCTTTAAAGATGGTGCGCGGTGGAGGTTTCGAACCTCCGACCCCTACCGTGTCAAGGTAATGCTCTACCACTGAGCTAACCGCGCGTAAAGGGACGAGGAGCTTGGCAAGCCGGCGGGGCAATGGCAAGCCAAAACCCCGAAGCCATTTGGTTGTCAGTTTCAACTTTGAACCCCTGAGCCAAATTGCTACGTTACAGGCATGGCAAGAAAGTCGGACGACGCCCCCCATTCCAAGAACGGTTTTAACGATGTCATCGGCATCGCGCTGCTGGCGCTGGCGCTGCTGCTGTTCGTGGCCCAACTGTCGTTTGACCGCAATGACATTTCATTTTTAACCACGCATCCCAACAAACCGCTCTACAACTGGATCGGACTCCTCGGCGCCTGGCTGGCATACGGCTCTTTTGTCACCCTGGGTGGCGCTGCTTATTTATTACCACCCCTGGCGGGACTTTTTGGAGCGGCTTGTTTTTTGCCTTTTCTGGGCTACCTACGCACGCGCGCGCGCTGGCACATTATCTGGTCGGTGCTCCTTGTAATCGCCGTTTCCGGCCTGCTCTATCTGGCTGATGAGGGCGGCCACAATGGACGTTTTCACCTCCAGAAAAACATCCAGAGTGCCGGCGGGGCTTTGGGTTATTTAACCTTTGGGCAAACCCAGAATTGGGAATTTGGCTTTTGCATGTTTGGCAACCTGGGGGCGGCAATAGTCTATGCCTCGCTCGGTCTGATCAGCCTGCTGTTTCTGACCAATTTCCAATTAGGGAACTGGATCCGCACTTTGCTGCACAAGGAGAACCGTGCGCCGGAAACTGAAGTCCAGTCCGCCGAGGAAGCGGCCCTGGAAAAACGGTCACTCGATCTGGAAAAACAAAAACGCAAGCTGGAAGAGCAGATCGGGCGTGGGGAAAAGACCGAAAAAATCGAAAAAGTTGCCAGCGGACTGGGTGCCGACGGGTTGCCCGTACCGGAACCGACCGTGCGGGACTTGAGCGTGCCGCAACAAAACAAAGGCCCGCGCTTTAGCAAAAGCACCCTCCCCGAGCCACCAAAGAAACCGGAGCCGGCACCGCTGGAGGCCGCCGAAGTCATTCCCGCGCGCGAAATCGCCGCGGCGACGACCGGGGACATTCTCGGTAAAAAATCACCGGAAAAGCCCGTCGAGAAACCCGCCGAGGAAAAAAGCGCCGAGATCCCGATTGAAGAACCGGCTGTCACCATTACCGACGTTTCCGGATCCGCCGTCCCCATCCTGCCCGTCCTGCCAACACCGCGGCCAAAGCTGGTGCCGCGCAAGCCGAAGCCCATGACGGTGGCCTCGGTGCCGATGATCGGGAATTACCGGTTGCCGTCGTTCGATTTTCTTCAACATGCGGACATGACGGTGAAGCCGACCGAGTCGAAAGAAGAGCTCATGGCCAACGCCCGACTCATGCAGGCGACGCTGGCGCAGTTCGACATCGAAGTATCGCTGGGCGACATCACCAAAGGGCCAACCATCACCCGCTACGAGTTGCACCCCGCGCCGGGCGTGAAGCTGGAAAAGATCGCAGGTCTGTCCAATAACATTGCCGCCGCGCTCAAGGCGGAACGCATCCACATTCTAGCGCCCGTACCCGGAAAATCCTCCGTGGGCATCGAGGTGCCGAACCTCATCAAGACGAAAGTCATCATGCGCGACTTGTTTGAGTCGGACGAATGGCGCAACAGCAAAGCGCGCATTCCCATTGCGCTGGGCAAGGATGTGTATGGCCATCCGATCATCGCCGACCTGGCGGAAATGCCGCACATGCTCATCGCCGGCAGCACGGGTTCGGGTAAATCCGTCTGCATTAATTCCATCATCGCGTCGCTGCTCTACAAGTTTTCACCGGATCAATTGCGCTTCGTGATGATTGATCCCAAAGTGGTGGAGCTGCAGCAATACAACGCCCTGCCCCACCTGGTAGTGCCCGTCGTGACCGACCCGAAAAAGGTGTTGCTCGCGCTGCGCTGGGTGGTCAACGAGATGGAAAAGCGCTATAAAATTTTTGCGCGCGTCGGCGTCCGCAACATCAAGTCCTTCAACGAGCGCCCGAAGAACAAGCCGCTGCCGGAGCAGGAGCTCGAACTGCCGCTGGCCGCCAAGAAGGAAAAGATTGAGGCGGGCGCGGGCGGATTCGCCGTCGAGGTGGACGAGGAAATTGTGGTCCCGCGCGAGGAAGACATCATCATCCCCGAGAAGCTTTCCTATATCGTCGTCATCATCGACGAGCTGGCGGACCTCATGCTGGTGGCGCCGGCGGATGTGGAAATGGCCATCGCACGCATCACGCAGATGGCGCGCGCCGCCGGCATTCATTGCATCGTCGCCACGCAGCGTCCGTCCGTGGATGTTATTACCGGCGTCATCAAGGCCAACATCCCGGCGCGCATTGCGTTTCAGGTGGCCAGCCGGGTGGACTCGCGCACGATTCTCGATGCGATGGGCGCGGACAAATTACTCGGCAAGGGCGACATGCTTTACCTGCCGCCCGGCTCCGGCAATTTGAAACGGGCGCAGGGCGCGCTCATCACCGACCAGGAATTAGAGGACATCGTCGGCTTCATCGCCACACAGGGCGGCCCCAGCTTTGTGCCGGAAATCCACAAGGAACTTTCCAAGCCCACGGCGAATACGGATGTGGAGAGCGGCATTGATGAGGACGAGGAAATCATCCAGCAATGCATCGAAGTCATCCGCAGCGAACAGAAGGCGAGCGTCTCGCTGCTGCAACGCCGGCTGCGGCTCGGCTACGGCCGCGCGGCGCGGATCATGGATGAACTGGAGAATCGCGGGATCGTGGGCGAGAGCAACGGGGCCGAGCCGCGTGAAATCCTGATCGATCTAGACAATAGCGGCGCCGATGGGGGCGGGCAGAGCGCCGTGTGACTTTCGGGCCACAGTTTTTCACAGATTTAATACCGATAAAAACCAATTCAATGCTTTCATTTCTTCGCCACACCAGCCCCGTGCGACTGGCTATATTTCTCCTCTTCGCCCTCACCTGCTACCGGCTATGGTTCATTACCCAGATGGAGATGGTGCCGGACGAGGCCTATTACTGGCTCTGGTCCAAACATCTGGCAGCCTCGTATCGCGACAAAGGGCCGGCCATTGGCTGGATCATCGCCGTGGGCACAACCCTCTTCGGCCACACGGTATTTGGCATCCGCTTCTTTGCAGTGGCCTTGAGCACGGGGACGGGCGTACTGCTGTTCCTACTGGCGCGGCGGCTGTATGACGACCGCGTAGCGCTGTGGACGGTGGTGCTGGCGTCGGTGATCCCGATGGTGGCGGTGGGCTCCATTTTGATGACGATCGACTCCCTGAGCGTTTTTTTCTGGGCCTGGGCGACGCTGATTTTTTGGAAAGCCATTCACCGCGACCAGTTGAGCGACTGGTTCTGGCTCGGCCTGGCGATCGGGGCGGGCTTTCTCGCCAAGTTCACCAACGGAGTGCAGCTTGGGTGTATTGCCTTTTTTCTGTTGTGGTCCAAGGAGCATCGTCCGCTGCTGTTCAGCCGGAAAATGCTCGTGCTGGGCGCCGCGTTCAGCGTAAGCATCCTGCCGATTCTCTGGTGGAACATCCAGACCGGATGGGTGCATGCCATGGCGCTCCACTCGCGCAGCGGAGTCACCGACACGTTCGGGATCCATCCAATGGAACTGCTGCAATTCATCGGTGGCCAATTCGGGGTCATCTCGCCGCTGATCGCGGCGGGCATGGTGATGGCCACGGTGGCACTGCTGCGGAAACAGCACACGGAATTACGCGTCCGGTTTTTGTTGAGCCAGTTTCTGCCGCTTTACGGGTTTTTTGCCTTCTTCAGCTTAAACAAAGCCGGGCAGCCCAACTGGGCGGCTCCCGCGCTGGTGACCGGCATTCTTTTGACCGTGGTCTATTGGCGCGACCTGGTGGCGAGCGCCCCAGCGTGGCGGCGCGGTGTCGTGGCGGCATTCGTGGTGGCCATCGTCATGACAGTGGTGATGCACGACACGGACCCGCTGCTGATCGCGGCACGGCCGGTCACCGACTATCTGCACCACCGCCCGATTCCGGATCCGCTGCGGCGCGCGCGCGGCTGGCATGATTTTGGAACGCACGTTCAGCAGGCGCGGGAGCAATACCGGGTGAACTTATTGATCGCCGACCATTATTCACAAGCCAGCATGCTGGCGTTTTATCTGCCGGATCAACCGACAACCTACCTATTGCCGCAGCCGTATGGGTCCTCCCAATTCACCCTGTGGCCGGGCTACGAGGTCCATTCTGACACGCGCGCGCTGTATGTGACCACGTCGTCCCAACCCCTGCCCCCGGTGCTGCTGGAGGAATTCAACAAGGTGGAAATGGTGGAAGATTTCTGGTCGCAATATCACGGGCGGCCCATGACGGAATTCCGCCTTTATCTTTGCACGCACGAATGAACTGCGGCGATGGAATTAAATCGAATCGCACGCTGTAAAAAACTCTGATCCGCAGTTTTCCAGACCTTATTGTAGTTTGGGCCAGACCCAATCGCCTTTGGCTTTGTCCATGCCCCCCCTTTGTCGAGCAGGGTGATACCTCCGTCATCCGTTTCGTTCCAGTCGACGGAATAGAGCAGGAAATCCCCATCCACTGTGATGCATAATGCAGCGGTTGGCCGCCGATGATATCGTGCGGAAACTTTTCGATAAACTGGGCCAGGAGAACGTCAAGGCTTCGGGATAATGGCCAAGTTCAAAAACATAAACATAGAGCGGCAACTGGTAGCGCCGGAACAGCGGATCCCAAGCCGAGGGTTCCCCGACGCGGACTTGCGGCACTGGCAGTTGTTGAATGTCACCCACTTCCGGCATTGTCAGTAAGAGGAATGCGCGAGGCGAGCAAAGGTTCAAATCAAATTGAAATCATTTCCAAGATTGCCAAGTGCGCATAAAAACCGCTTAATAAAGGGAATGTCTACGGTCGCTGAACAACTCCGCTCCGGGCGGGAGCGTAAAAATCTCACAGTCGAGCAAGTCGCTGAATCCACCAAGATCCGCACCGACCATATCCGGGCGCTGGAAGATGGCAATTTCAACGTATTCTCCGCGCCGATCTATATCCGGGGCTCCGTGAAAAACTACGCCAATACGCTCAAGCTCGACACGATGGCGATTCTCGCCGCGCTGGATGCGGAATTGAAGGGCACGGAAAAGTACAGCGAGCCACCGCCGCTGTCCGAATCCAAAAAAACGCTATTTGACTCCATCACACTGACGCTGGCGAAGCTAAACTGGAAGGTTGGCGTGGCCAGCTTCTTCCTGCTGTCCATGGCCCTCATTATTGGGGTGTCCTTCTGGGCATGGCGGCATCATCAGAAACGGGACCCGCTGAAAAACCTGCCGCCCGCGGTCTACCAGCCAGCCAGTTCCGACGACACGCTGCCGCTGCACAAATAAAAAGTCAGAAGTCAGAGATCAGGAGTCAGGAGTCAGAACCTTATACGTCTTCCAGGTACAGCGCCCGATTGCGCCATAAATAAATCATGCCGGACAGCGCGGTTAGCACCACCGTGAGCCATAACATGGCGGCGGCAAATCCAGGCACCCAAGGAGCCACCAGGTTTTTCAATCCGTCCGGCCATTCCTGACACGCATCCACCACCAGCAGCGCGATGATGGTGACGATTTGCGAAATGGTCTTGTGCTTCCCGTAGCGTTCGGCCGCCAGCACGATGTTCTTCGACGCCGCGAGCAACCGCAGGCCGGTAATCGCCAGTTCGCGAGCCACGATGATGATGACCATCCACGCGCCGACTTTCACGGGCGCGGCGGGATGAAGGTGTGTGCTTTCCACGAACGCGATGAACGCCGAGCACGTCATGACCTTGTCCGCCAGGGGATCCATGAGAATGCCGAAATTTGTGATCAAGCTCCGGGACCGCGCGATGCGGCCATCGAGAAAATCTGTGACGCCGGCAAAACAGAAAAAAAACAGGGCGAAGGAATAGCGGAACGGGATCGCCCATGGCCAGAACAAGGCCACCAGAAAAACCACGGTCAACGCGAAGCGCGAAGCCGTGAGCTTGTTGGGCAGATTCATGCAGCGAAAGAGTGGCGCGACGCAGCGGAGGTTGGCAAGTTCCAAAAATAAAAAGGCGGGCTGCGCTTCGCAACCCGCCCTGGCTCGTTTAGATCACGCGCCAAACTTGTCGAACATCTTTGCATTCGCCTGCATGAGGCGAATGAGGAATTTGGCCGGCTGAATCCCGAGCGACCCGCAGTTTGCGCCGGTCTCGGTGAAGCGATCCAACTTATCTGAACCGCTGCTGTTCGAATGCAGCAGCACCGGCTGGGGATGCCACGAATGGCCCTTCAACACGCAGGGCGTGGAATGGTCGCCGGTGATGGCGATGACATCCGGCTTCTTTTTCAAGAGAATCGGCAGCGCGGCGTCGAATTCTTCAATCGCCTTTTTCTTGGCGGCGAAATTGCCGTCTTCGCCGTATTTGTCGGTGTATTTGTAATGGATGAAGAAGAAATCGTAGTTATCGTATTCGGCAAGATAGCGCTCGAATTGTTCCTTGATGGTCTGCGGGCCCTCGATTTTCACCATGCCGACGAGCTGCGCGAGGCCCTTATACATCGGGTAGACCGCGAGGCACGCGGGCTTGAGCAAATAACGCTCTTCAAACAGCGGAATCTCCGGCTGATGCGCGATGCCGCGCATGAGGAAACCATTGGCGGGTTTTTCCTTGGCGATGATGGGCAACGCCAGCTTGTAAAAATCCGCGATGAGCTTCGCCATTTTCTTCTGCTTCAAATTCTTGGGATCGCGCGGCTTGACCGTGGGAATCACAAACCCTTCGCGATTCGGATCGGCGTCCGTAAGCGGGCCTTCCAGACCCTTGCCGCGAAACACCACGACAAACCGGTGTTCCTTGCCCGGCTTAATAATGATTTCCGTATCGCCAATCTTCTTAATTTTCTTGGCGAGGAGCGCGCACAGCTTTTCGCAGACTTCCGTCGCGATGCGACCGGCGCGGCGGTCGGTAACAATGCCTTTGGCGTCGAGGGTGGCAAAATTAGCGCGGGCGCAGACATCGCCGGGTTTCAGCTCCACGCCGAGACCGAGGGCCTCAATGACGCCGCGACCCACTTGGAATTCGAGCGGGTCGTACCCGAACAGGCCGAGGTGGCCGGGTCCGCTGCCAGGCGTGATGCCGGGCGCGGCGGGAATCAGGCGGCCCTGCGCAGAATCCTTTGACAGCTTGTCCAAGTTCGGCGTGCAGGCGGCTTCCAACGGCGTGAGATAGCCCGTTTCCTTCGTCGCGATGTCACCGAGGCCGTCGAGAACGATCAGCGCCAGCTTGGTTTTGGTTTTCAGGGTCAGTTCGGAATACAGTGCGTCCAAATTCATGGACCCATTCTACAACAAGGGCGGCGGGGCGCAATTCGATTTAGTAACAGTTCACGACCCATTACCGGCAACTTAAGGAAATCGAATCGCACCCCGTTGGATAGAACTCGCGAGCAAAATTAATCCTGGATGGTTTCGGTTTTCGCGAGTGCTATGACTTTAAACACATGACGTCCACTTTCGGACGGCTGCCACCTTGGCCCGGCCCCATGCCCGGAACGTCTTCGCCGGCGGGCGGAAGAATTAATCCCCTGCCAAAGATTTGTCACCCCCGCTCCTGCCGGGGCTTGAAGATTTCGCTCCAATTAAACCCACAGCTGTCGCTGGTGAGCGACCTCGTTTCGCTACTCCCTGACTACCACTGCAGATTTGACACCCGGATTTTCAGACCGCGCGCAAGCCCCTTTACTTTCGCGGCCTGATGGCGCAATTTGACGGCAGATGACTCGCCTCTTTTCAAGTCTTGGAATGGTCCTCGTGGCCGCCATGGTTTCAGCAACCGCGAGCGCGACGAAAACTGCGCCGCTATCCGCCGCGCTGTTGGAAAACGACGTGCTGCAGCTGCGGATTCAGCATTTGACTGTCAATTTCGGACAGGAATTTATAGCCGCCCAGCCAACCAACCAGCTCGCCGGCATCATTCTTGACCTGCGCACCGCGGATGGCGATCAAAACGCAGTGGCTGCGGCCAGCGGTTTCTTTGCGAGTAAAAAGCTGCCGCTAGTCATTCTGGTGAACGGCCAGACGCGCGGCGCGGCGGCGGCGTTGGCGGTGGAATTGCGGGCGGCGGGCGACGGCCTGCTCGTGGGCAGCACCAATTTCACCGGCACGACCAAGCCGGACATTACGGTCACGGTTTCGGGCGAGAATGAGAATAAATTCCTCGCTGATCCCTTTTTCATCCCTGCCGCGTCGAAGCCGTTTATTACGCCAGGCACCAATGAATTCATGGAGTTTGTGGATCACACGAGTGAGGCGGATCTGGTCCGGAAACGCGTGAAGGACGGGGAAGAAGACGAGACGGACACGCCGCGCGTTGCGCCCAGCCAGCCGGTGATTCGCGACCCGGCGCTGGCGCGGGCGGTGGATCTGTTCAAGGCGCTGGCGGCGCTACATCTGGCGCGCGGGTGATTTCGCATTGACGATTTGGCTCCAAACAACCACCTTTTCCGTCCGCGTTTGGGATGAAAACGATTCTATTTCTTTGCACTGGTAATGTCTGTCGCAGCCCGATGGCCGAGGGACTCTTTCGTCATGCCGTCAAGGGCCGTGGCGAGTTCCGCATTGTTTCGGCTGGGCTGGGCGCGATTGACGGGGAGCCGCCCACCCACCATTCCGTGCAGGCGATGCGCGAGATAGGCATAAACATTTCCCACCAACGCAGTCGCGCGCTCACGGCGGAGCTGGTGCGTTCGGCGGATTTGATACTGGGCATGACCCACAGTCATACGGACACCGTGGCGCTGCTGTATCCCAAGGCGGCGGAAAAGACGTTTTTGCTGCGGGAATTTGACGAAACGCTCGAACCTTACGAAAAAGACATCAGCGACCCGATTGGCAGTCCCTATCATATTTATGTGGAATGCCGCGACCAGATCGAACAAGGCATCGTCACGCTTTTAAAATTTATGGAACAACACAACTTCCTATCAAAAACTCAAACCCAGTCGTCCCCGGCGGTTATTAATTTCGCGCTCGGTGCGGATCACGGCGGCTACGAACTCAAGGAAACCCTCAAAGCCTTTCTGCGGGAGCGCGGGCTGACGATCGCCGACCACGGCACCAACTCCAAGGAAGCCTGTGATTACCCGGATTTTGCGCTCGCGGTGGCCAAGGCTGTCGCGTCCGGGCAGGCGGAACTGGGCCTGCTCATCTGCACCACCGGCATCGGCGTGAGCATGACCGCGAATAAGGTGGCCGGCATCCGCGCCGCGCTCGTCAGCGACCCCGCAGCCGGCGCGATGACGCGCCAGCACAACGACGCCAACATCCTCTGCCTCGCCGGCAAAACCACGCCGCCGGAGACCGCCAAGAAAATTCTCGAGGCCTTCCTCACGGCCAAGTTTGAAGGGGGCCGCCACGAACGCCGGGTCCGCAAAATGGACGCCCAATTCGCGCCCGCCACGTTGCGGATTGCCAATGTGGATCCGGAAATCGCGGAAGCGATTGAGCACGAGCGCACCCGCCAACAGGAAAACATCGAGCTGATCGCGTCGGAAAATTTCACCAGCCCCGCCGTCATGGAAGCGCAAGGCTCCGTGCTGACGAATAAATACGCCGAAGGCTATCCCAAAAAACGCTGGTACGGCGGCTGCGAAAACATTGATGTGGTGGAGCAGCTCGCGATTGATCGCGCGAAAAAATTGTTCGGCGCGGAACATGCGAACGTCCAACCGCACTCCGGCTCCGGCGCGAACATGGCCGTTTATTTTGCGTTCCTGAAACCCGGGGACAAGATGCTGACGATGGACTTGAGCCACGGCGGCCACCTGACGCACGGCAACAAGGCGAATTTCTCCGGCAAGTTTTTTGAAATTGTCCACTATGGAGTGAACAAAGAAACCGAGCGGATTGATTACGACCAGATCGCGACGATGGCGCGCGAACACCGACCGAAGATGATCACCATCGGCGCGAGCGCGTATCCGCGCACGATCGATTTCAAGCGCATGGGCGAGATCGCGCGCGAAGTCGGCGCGTATCTGCTCGCGGACATCGCGCACATCGCCGGCATGGTCGCGGCGGGGGTCCATCCGAGCCCGATGGAGCATGCGGATTTCGTGACGACGACCACGCATAAGACCTTGCGCGGCCCGCGCGGCGGCTTGATTTTGACGCGCGAGAAATACGCCAAGGAAATTGATTCCATCGTTTTCCCCGGAATTCAAGGCGGTCCGCTCGAACACATCATCGCCGGCAAAGCGGTGTGTTTTCACGAGGCGCTGCAGCCGAGCTTCAAGGCGTATCAGCAACAGATAGTGAAAAACGCCGCCGCGCTTGCCGACGGCATGAAACGCAACGGCTACCGGCTGGTCAGCGGCGGCACGGACAATCATTTGATGCTGGTGGACGTGGGGGCAAAAGGCATTACCGGCAAAGATTCGCAAATCGCGCTTGATGAAGCGGGCATCACGGTGAACAAAAACACGATTCCGTTCGAAACCCGGTCGCCCTTCCAGGCCAGCGGCATTCGGCTCGGTTCGCCTGCTTGCACGACGCGCGGGATGAAGGAAGCGGAAATGGCGGCGATTGCCGACATGATTTCCGAAGTGCTCATGGACATTAAAAACGTGGACGCCGCGCACAAAGTGCGCGACCGGGTGCGCGAATTGACTGCAAAATTTCCACTCCCCTACTGAAAATGTTCAGCGTTGGACAAAAAGTCGTTTTAGTGGATGACAAGTGGCCGGAAACGGTGAAGCAGCTTTATCTGCAATTGCCGGTGCTGGAAACAGTCTATGTCGTGCGCGCCGTGCGCGTGGGGGTGCGGGCGGACGAACTCCTCATGGATATGCGACGCGTACTCGAGTCCTCGCTGCTGCTGGTCGGCCTTTACAATCCTACCAACAATGTGGGCGTAGAAGCCGGGTTTGCCGCAAGCCGCTTCCGCGCGCTGGATGAATTAAAGCGGTCCGCCGTCGAGGAAAAAGAAGCTGTGGCGTAACGCGCCGGCGCCGAGAGCGCCCGGCGCGACCACCTGCTACCTGCGGGAATTCTGAGCCAGCATGATGGCTGCGATGCTGACGGCAAAAATCAAGGCGACCAGAATGACCTGCAGAATGATTTTGGTCTGACGCTTCTGTTGCCACGGGGCCAGGTGCGGGAAAAACACACTGCCTAGAAATTTCATCAGCATATTGACTTATTGCCTATATCAGGGATGGCCCATTAAAGCCGGATTCCATCGGCCAGCCCATATTAATTCTGACTTATTAAATATGTTTTCTGAAACTGTCTAATATCTCCCTATGCGGATGACGCCCGTTCCGGTTTAAACCGGCTGAGTTTCCACCAGACCGCGGCCGCGGCCGTGGTTCAGATTGATGAACTGGCGGGTTTCTGAAATGTAGCCAACGATGTTGAATTTGCCGATCGCCGCTTTTTTCGCCACATCAAAGGCGGTACCCGTTCGTGGAAAATGTTTAGCGTCAGCCGCACTGTTGGTCCATTGGCTGTCGGCGTTGAGGTATTGGCTGCTCTCAGCGTTTTCGATCATTATGTTCATGAACAGCCAGCCTAGCAGGTTCCACCAAATAACAGCGCATAAAGCGGATTATATTTTCCGCCCCGCCGCCGATGCGGAGACCAAAATCAAATATCACTCCGTCGCCACCGGCCGGCGCGCGGCTTTTTTGCCGGCCTGATGGGATTTATCAGCGAGCATTTTGTTTTTAGCACGACGCGAGCGCTTCCGTTTCTGGCGACGGATTTTCTCAATGTCCGTGCGCCGGGCGGCAACGAAGCCCTTTTGGGCCGCTTCAATCTTGTCGAGCAGTCGGCGGCGGGCGATAAAGCGATTGAGACCCTGCTGGCGGGTCTCCTGGCATTTGACCGATACGCCCGTTGGGCGATGGTGCAGCATAACGCAGGTAGAAACCTTGTTCACGTTCTGGCCGCCGTGACCGCCGGAGCGAACAAATGATTCCTCGATATCTGCCTCGCGCACCTCCAGCGCAGCCATGCGCTGCGCCAGCTGGCTTTCTTTTTGGAGGCTGACTGGAAATGCGCCCATACGGCAAGGATGACATTATTCCCGTGATTGCACCAGCACGCGAAACGCGCGCCCCAGATGCTCAGGATGGGTGAGGGTTTGGAATTGTCGCGTCTGCTTCGCGTCCCAGGTGGCAAACGACTTGTCCGTCATTGCTTTTTGCAGAATGCGCGTCAGGAATTGCGGCTGGGTGCAATAATCCTCCGTTTTCAAGCCAACCTCCTCCCCCGCCGTTTGAATGGCGGAGAAATTGACGTGCGCCGTCAAATCCTGTTCGCCGGGATACGCCAGCAAATCATCACTGACATGATGGCGATGGTAGGCGCGGAGGGTTCCCTTCAGCCGCGCAGGCGAAAACTGTTCGGCGGCAGTGAAACCATAATCAATGGCCAGCAACTTGCCCTGCGTCAAAACGCCGGCGGCAGCCTGCCACCAATTTTCGGCAGCGGGTGATATTTCGATGGTATAGTTGTCCGGCAAAATGGACAAAAGCGCCGCCGGAAGAGAGGCAAGCGCAGCAGGCACATCTCGCCGCTGTATTCTGGTCCACCTGAAATCGCCGCCGGCAAGCGCAACCCCCCACTCGAACCACTTGCGCTCCCCTGCGTTCCAGCCGAGGCGGTGGACGGGAAAGGCGTCGAGCAGTTCATTGCTGAACATGATGCCACAGAATCGCTCCCGAATCGGTTCGTTGAATCTGGAAATCCAGCGGACGTTCGAAAACAATTTTAACGTTTCCTGCTGCCACGATTGGCGGCGCAAAGAAGGTTCAACCAGGATGTATTCGGTTTCAGAAAAAAGCTTTGGGCGATGCCGTTGCAGCCAGGTCAGTATATCCCGCGCCAGTTTTGCGTCATGGGCACCGGTCTCCACCAGTTGCAATGGTCCATCCGCAAGCCGCAATGCCCCGCCCCATTCTGCAAACTGAAACGCCAGCAGTTCGCCGAACAAGCTGCCGGTACTGACACTGGTAATAAAGTCGCCGGCGCGGCCCACGTTGCCCTTAAGGGTCTCATAATAGCCGGTTTCAGGACAGTAAAGCGCCAGCTCCATGAAGCGCGCAAAGGAAATTGCGCCGCTTTGAAGAATTTCTTCACGAATCACATCAGTCGGCATTTTCATTGCTTGCGGTGCTGCATGGCTTTAGTTAGTGTCGTTTCAACAGAGAGGACTTATGGCTAAAATTGACGCATTTTTCAACTTGATGTTCGAGCAGAAGGCTTCCGATCTGCACATGGCCTCCGGCAATCCGCCGATGATGCGCATCCACGGAGAGCTGCAACGCGTGGATTATCCCCCGCTCGAAAACGATACGCTCAAGGCGATGCTCTACGAAATTGCGCCCGATTACAAAATCAAACAGTTTGAAGAAACGGGCGATGTGGACTTCGGCTATGAAATTCCGAACATCTCCCGCTTCCGCGTCAATTTTTTCAACCAGAAAAATGGCGTAAGCGCCGTGTTTCGGCAAATTCCCAGCCGCGTACTGTCCTTTGATGATTTTGAAAAGCTGGAAGCGCCGCTGCCGGGGGTCTTCAAGAAATTCGCGATGCTCCATCGCGGCTTGGTGGTTGTGACCGGGCCGACCGGCTCTGGCAAATCCACCACCCTCGCGGCCATCGTGGATTATTGCAATCGAAACCGCAAAGACCACATCATCACGCTGGAAGACCCGATTGAGTTCGTGCATGAAAGCAAGAACTGCCTGGTGAACCACCGGGAGGTCGGCGTTCACACCAAATCGTTCGCCTCCGGCTTGCGCGGCGCATTGCGCGAAGACCCGGATATTGTGCTCGTCGGCGAAATGCGCGACTTGGAAACCATTGAGCTGGCCATCACGGCGGCGGCAACGGGGCATTTGGTGTTTGGCACGCTGCACACGCAGAGCGCGGCCAAGACGGTGGATCGTATCATTGACGTATTTCCGGCCGACCAACAGAACAAGATTCGCCAGACGTTGTCGGAGGCTTTGAAAGGCGTCGTGGCGCAGACCCTGTTCAAGCGCTCAGACAAAAAGGGCCGCGTGGCCGCGTTCGAAGTTTTGGTGTTCAACACCGCCGTAGCGAACCTGGTACGCGAAGGCAAAACGCATCAGATTCAAGGCATGATTCAGGTCGGCAAAAAATACGGCAACCAGCAGCTCGACGATCACATCATGGAACATGTCCGGATGCGGCGCATTACGCCGGAAGACGCCTACGACAAGTCGCTGGACAAGAAAAAGTTCCGGGCATTGCTCGCCCACCCGCCGGATGATGACGACGTGATGTGATTTATGCGCCGACCGGAACTTGATCAGCTTTTGTCGACCATGCTGGCTTCGCAGCCAGAGGTTTCAGATTTACTGTTCACCGTGGACCGGCCGCCGCAAGTGGAGTCCTATGGCGAGCTGAAGCCAGTTACTTTCGATCCCCCCCTTGGGAATCTCACGCCGTTCCAAATCGAGACCATCGCGATGAACATCATCGGCGACAACCTCTGGCACATCGAAGATTTGCTGCGGCACGGGTCGTGTGACGCCTCCTATTCTTTGTCTGACCGGGCACGGTTCCGCGTGAATATTTTTTCCCAGCGCGGCAACTTTTCCATTGTCTGCCGCCAGTTGAATGCGACCGTGCCAACCTTGGAACAGTTAAAATTCCCCGAAATCTTCAAGGAAATCCCGAAAGAAAAGACGGGCCTGGTCCTCATCACCGGAGCAACCGGCTCCGGCAAGTCTACTACGCTCGCGGCCATTCTGGACGAGATTAACCGCTCCAAGGCGCTGCACATTGTCACCTTGGAAGACCCGGTCGAGTATCTGCACAAGCACAAAAATTCCACGTTCAACCAACGTGAACTCGGGCTTGATTTCGACACTTATGCGAGTGGATTGCGCGCGGCGCTGCGGCAGGCGCCCAAGGTGATTCTTGTCGGCGAAATGCGCGACCGGGACACGGTGAAAATTGCATTAAGCGCGGCGGAGACGGGCCATCTTGTGTTGAGCACGCTGCACACTATCAATGCCGGCGAAACCATCAACCGCATCCTCGGCATGTTCGAACCCGACGAACAGGAGCAGGTGCGCACCCGGCTGTCCGACTCGCTCCGCTGGGTCGCCAGCCAACGGCTCGCGCCCAAAGTCGGCGGCGGGCGTTATGCGTTGATCGAGCTGATGGGGACCAATCTCCGCACCCAGGAAACCATCCGGCTCGGCGAGACCGAAGGCAAAACTTTTTACGAAATTATCGAGGCCAGCTATCCCTTCGGCTGGCGAACCTTCGACAACGCCTGCTTGGACGCCTTCGAACAAGGGCTCATCACCGAGGAAACCGCCCTGCTCTACTGCACCAAGCGCAGTGTTGTTTCCCGGGGCATTGACAACCTCAAAAAATCGCGCGGGGAAATGAGCGCCAGCGCCAACACGCTGCGCATGAAAAACCTCAAAGGCGGCGGCAGCGGCGACGGCGTAACTGCGCCTCCCGTCTTAAAAATAAAATGAGTGAGACTTTTGAATTTGTCAGCACCGGCGAAAAACCGGCATTGATCGCCTTTTCCACGCCCGAATGGCTGGATACCGCCAAATTGGCCCTCAATGAACTAGGCTACAAGGTTCACACCGCCGCGACTCACAGCGATTTTCTGATCCGTTTCAGCCAGGCGCGGTATGAGGTTGTCATCGTCGAGGAACTCTTCGGCGCGAATACGCCCGACGAAAACCTCACGCTCAAGGCGCTCCAGAACATGCCCGTCAACCAGCGACGCCACGCCACCGTATTGCTTATCGGAACCAGCTTTCAAACCTTCACACCCATTGAGGCGTTCATAAATAGTGTCCACGCCGTCATCAATAGCTCCGAACTATTCCTGCTAAAACAGCTCCTGGAGAAAGCTGTTTCCGAGAACGATCATTTCCTCCACAGTTTCCGCGAAACCCAAAACCGCGTCTTCACCAGCGGCACCAAGTTCTAATCGTGGGCCGCCTGGACCAAGCCCTTGTCGAGCGAGCCCTGTGCGATAGTCGCGAAAAGGCCAAGCGGCTCATCCTTGCCGGGGCGGTGCGTCTTAACGGGCATGCCGCCAATAAAGCCAGCGACAAGGTCAAGCCCGCCGACCTTCTCACCGTGGATGCACCGGAGAAGTTCGTCAGCCGCGGTGGCCACAAACTCGAACACGCGCTCGAACATTTTCAACTCAAGGTCAGCGGCCTGACCGCCTTCGACCTCGGTGCCTCCACCGGCGGCTTTACGGATTGCCTACTGCAGCGCGGGGCGGCAAAAGTTTTCGCCGTGGACGTGGGCCAGGGCCAGCTGGCCTGGAAACTCCGCAGTGACAAGCGGGTCGTCGTCATGGAAAAAACCAATGCACGCCACCTCCAACCAGCCAGTTTTCCCGAGTCGGCCGATCTGGTGGTGGTGGATTGCTCCTTCATTTCGCTCAAGAAAATCCTACCGCCCGCCGTGCCCTTGCTCAAACCCGATGGAAAAATCGTCGCGCTCATCAAGCCGCAGTTTGAAGCGGGCAAGGCCGAGGCCGACAAAGGGCGTGGGGTCATCACCGATGCCGCCATCCACGCGCGGGTGCTGGCGGAGCTGGAAGATTTTGTGTCCGCGCAGGCTGGCCTTTGCTGGCGGGGTGTGATTGAATCTCCCCTGCTCGGACCGGCCGGCAACAAAGAATTCCTAGCCCTGATTGAAAAAGTCTGCTGACCATTTCCAACGCATCGGCCTCATCGGCAACGCGGAGAAATCCGCTTGCGCCGCGAGCGTTCGTGCCGCAGCCCAACTCATCCGCCGCACCGGCCGTGAAGTTTTGTGCGAGGCCGCCACCGCGCGCCACGCCAAAGTAAAGTGCCCCGTCGCGCCCACTGCCGCCGCGCTCGCCCGCGCTGTGGATCTGCTCGTCATCTTCGGCGGCGATGGCACCATGCTCCACACCGCGCGACAGATTGCCGGTTACAATACGCCCATGCTCGGCGTCAACATCGGCGGTCTCGGCTTTCTCACCGCCGTGCCGTCCGACCAACTGGCGCCAGCCCTGAAGCTCCTCTGGCAGGGCAAACTCCGGCTGGAATCCCGCGCGCTCATTGAGGCCACTGGCACCGGCCACGGAAAAAAAATCAAAGCCGCCGCGCTCAATGACATTGTGATCAGCCGTGGCGCGGCCTCACGGCTCATCGCGCTGGACGTGGGTGTGAACGGCGAACCCATCACGCGCTACCGTTGCGACGGCTTGATTGTCAGTTCGCCGACCGGTTCCACCGCGTATTCGCTGGCGGCGGGCGGCGCGATTGTACTGCCGACAGCGGAGGTGTTCGTCCTCACACCGATTTGCCCGCACTCGCTCTCAAACCGTTCCATCATCCTACCGCTCTCTGCGACGCTGCGCGTGAAGGCCGTCAAGACCGAACCCGCAACATTTCTGAATGCCGACGGCCAGATCATTGGCGAACTTGTGAACGATGACGAAATCACCATCCGCCGCAGCCGCAGCACTATCCACCTCGTACATCTGGCAGACGGCTCTTTTCTTGAAGCCCTGCGCCGCAAACTGCACTGGCGAGGAACGTATCTCTAACACCACGGAAGAAGTCAGCATGAAGAAAACAAAAGCAAATCTGTTCGGCATTTTCTTGCTATCAGGCTTCTGCCTTCCGCCTGCTACCTGATCATTATGGTCCGTTTAAAAGACATTGCCCAAATTGTCGGCGTCTCGGTGATGACCGTCTCCAAAGCCTTGCGCGACGAGCCTGACGTCTCCGCCGCCACCAAGACTAAGATCAAGAAGCTGGCAGCGGACATGGGCTATGTGCCCGACTCCAGCGCGCAAGGCCTCCGCACCAAGACCACCAAGCTCTTTGGCCTCGTCATTCCGTCCACGACCAATCCCATTTATGCGCGCATCGTGTTCGCCCTTGAGGAACGCGCGCACGAACTTGGCTACGACCTGCTCCTCTGCCACACCTACAACAAACCCGAACGCGAGGAGGCCTGCCTGCGCCGCCTGCTTTCGCGCCGCGTGGACGGCCTTTTTGTTGTTCCGGTTTATCGCTACGAAGTTGAGGCAAGGATTTATCAGGAAATCATCGCCCGCAACATTCCGACCGTCGTCCTTGGAGCCCCCGCGCCGTTCTGCAAAAATTTCCCCGCCATTGAGATCGAGGAACTCGTCGCCAGCTACAACGCCACGAAATATCTCATCGGCCTTGGCCACAAAAAAATCGCCTACCTCACC